>VOFH01004207.1_pt1 | contig 159827 bp, 232 predicted proteins | sample 5384091 | NCBI WGS metagenome assembly VOFH01 (sample SAMN12384727, study PRJNA508395) | human gut metagenome | isolation source: healthy gut G | host: Homo sapiens
TGAAGTAAGGTACAAGCGTTCACCAGATTCTTTGTGTTCAAGTGTAATATTTACGCGCATGGTATCTCCCTTCTATTATTTAGCTGCGTTAGCTTTAGCGATTTTACGTCCTTTGTAGTATCCTTTAAGTGATACACGGTGTGAACGTGAGTAATCTCCAGTTGCTTCGTCAAAGTTTACAGATGGTGCTGTTACTTTGTAGTGCGTACGACGTTTGTTTTTCTTCGCTTTTGATGTGCGACGTGCAGGTACTGCCATTTCTTTATTTCCTCCGAATTAATATTTATGTTCTTGATTTTAAATCAACTGTAACAGTATAACAAAACTTTTTTGTAAAGTAAAGTTACTTGACAAAAAACTTCTCAAGAAAATATATAGTTAAAAACTATATAATGTGATAGTAAATACATATTTCACAGCTATAACAGCAAGTGCTAGAATAGGCTTATTATTACATTAAATGAAAGAATAAAAAAGGAGTAAATAACTATGAGTAAAGTTCATTATCATTTTGATCATGTTGGTTCTTACCTTCGTCCACAAGCTTTAAAAGAAGCACGTGAAAAATTTGCCAATGGTGAGATTTCGCAAGATGAATTGTTGAAAGTACAAGATGAATTGGTTAAGGAATTGGTTCATAATGAGGTAGAAAATGGTCTTCAAGTCGTTTCTGATGGTGAATTTGGTCGTTCTTGGTGGCACCTTGACTTCCTATGGAACCTAACTGGTTTTGAAGCTTACCAACAAGAGGATTCATATAAATTCCATGGAGCTAAGACACGTACAACTAACGTTCGTATCAACGGTAAAATTGCCGAAAATTCTAATCATCCCTTCTATCGCGACTTTGAATATCTTAAATCAGTGACTCCCGAAGGAGTCACTCCAAAAGTAACTATTCCAAGCCCATCACTCATCATTAACCGTGACCACCGTAGTGATCTTTATGCTGATTACTATGATTCATGGACAGATTTCCTTGATGATTTGGCTAAAGCTTACCATGATACCATCCAACATTTCTACGATTTGGGTGCACGTTATGTACAATTGGATGATACGACTTGGGGTTATTTGATTCAACAGTTTGAGAATGAAAAAAATAATCCTGAGAAAACAGCTGAGTTGGCAAAAATTGCTGAGTATGATGTGTACACTATCAATAAAGCCTTGAAAGGTCTTCCAGAGGATTTGACTTTGGCTACTCACATTTGTCGTGGGAACTTTAAATCTACGTACCTTTTTGAAGGTGGCTATGATTCAGTAGCTAAGTATCTTGGTCAATTGAACTATGATATCTTCTTCTTGGAATACGATGATGCGCGTTCAGGTAGCTTCGCACCACTTCCAACGATTTGGAATAACCGTGATCATGTTGAATTGGTACTTGGTGTGATTACTTCTAAGGATCCTAACTTGGAAAATGTAGATGCTGTCATCGATCGTATCCATGAAGCGGCTGAACTTGTACCACTTAAGAACCTTGGTATCTCAACTCAATGTGGTTTTGCCTCAACTGAAGAAGGTAATATCTTGACTGAGCAAGACGAGTGGAATAAATTGCAATTGATTAAAACAATTACTGACAAAGTTTGGTCATAATAGAAAAAATACAGAGAACAGGCTCAGCTTGTTCTCTCTTTTTTATGAATATAGAAAGGAAGTGTTATGAATTATAAAGAAATAGGGCAGAAAATTTTAGAAGCTGTAGGAGGAAAGGAGAACGTTCAGAATCTAACCCATTGTGCGACACGTTTACGTTTTACCTTAGCAGATGATTCTAAAGCTGATGATGAGGCTGTTCAAGCTATCGATGGTGTGGTGAGTTTGGCTAAGAGTGGTGGCCAGTATCAAGTTGTTGTTGGGAGTGATGTACCAAATGTATACCGCGCTTTAGAAGGTTTATTGAATCTAGATGAAATATCTAAGGAATCATCGGAAAAACAAGATAGAACTCCTCTTCAAAGCTTTTTAGCTCTTATTTCTGGGATTTTCACCCCAATCTTACCAGTAATTACAGCAGCAGGGATGATCAAGGCCGTTTTGTCCCTTTTTTTTGGTTGTCTTTAAGGTAGTAGCTGTAGATGATGTTAACTATCAAGTTCTTAATTTTATTGGCGATGCTGGATTTTATTTCTTACCTGTATTTTTAGGTGCCTCAGCAGCTCGACAGTTTAAGACGAATGCTCAATTGGGGATGTTGATTGGTGCTATTTTATTACACCCAACTTTTACTCAGATTGTGACAACTGCCAAGGAATCAGGTCATGGCGTCTCTTTCTTTAGTATTCCTCTTACATTAACTTCTTACTCATCAACGGTTATCCCTGTTATTTTGGCAGTTTGGTTTATGAGTTACGTGGAGCGCTTTGCGATTAAAATTTCACCAAAAGCTGTAAAGTTTTTCTTGGTTCCTATGATTACGACATTAATTACTGCAATCGTAACACTTTTGATTTTAGGTCCAATTGGTGCTGTCATAGGTAACTGGTTGGGGGATTTCTTTAAGTGGTTGGAAAACTTTGGCCCATGGGTTGTTCCAACAATTGTAGGGGCAACCTTCCGTTAATGGTTACAACAGGAACTCACTATGGCTTAGTATCCATTGGAATCAATAACCGTATGACTATTGGGTATGATACGATTGCACAGCCAGGTGCTTTGGCTTCAAATGTGGCTCAGGGGGGAGTAGCCCTTGCTATTGCTTTAAAAACTAAGGATACCAATAAAAAGTTCTGGCTTCATCTGCTGGAATTACTGCAATTTGTGGGATTACGAAACCGGCTCTTTATGGGGTAACTTTGCAAAATAAAGCAGCCCTTATAGGATCTATTGTTGCAGGGGAGTAGGTGGCTTCTTCCTTGGTATTTTAGGTGCGAGAAATTTTGCGGGTGGTTCCCCAGGTCTCTTGACGATTGCAGCGTATATCGGTGAAGACACACTTAAATATTTTTACACAGCTATTGCAGGTCTTGTAATTTCTGTTGTGGTATCTTTCATTGTGACCTTCATTCTTTATAAAGAAGATTAATGATTGTGGCAGGCCGGGAGGTCTGTTTCTTTCTTACGTTGAAAAATCCTCTACCATTTCCCAAAAGCTATATAATTTATGATAGAATAGAGTGATTATATCTGTAATAACGGAAAAGGAGGGCAGGTCTATTTGAGGCCTGTATCATCATTATGAAACTTCAAAAACCTAAGGGAACGCAGGATATTTTACCTGTTGATAGTGCCAAATGGCAGTACGTAGAAAATGTTGCACGTGAAACATTTAAGAAATACAATTATGGTGAAATTCGTACACCTATGTTTGAACATTACGAGGTCATTTCACGTTCAGTAGGTGATACAACTGACATCGTTACTAAGGAAATGTACGATTTTCATGATAAGGGAGACCGTCATATAACACTTCGTCCAGAAGGAACAGCACCGGTTGTACGCTCTTATGTAGAAAACAAACTCTTTGCGCCAGAGGTCCAAAAACCCGTTAAAGTTTATTATATTGGATCAATGTTCCGTTATGAACGTCCTCAAGCAGGACGCTTGCGTGAGTTCCACCAACTAGGTGTAGAGTGCTTTGGATCAAAAAAATCCAGCCACAGATGTTGAAACCATTGCTATGGCCTACCAACTCTTTAATACGCTTGGCATCAAGGAAGTTACCCTTCATTTGAATAGCCTTGGAAATACTGAGAGTCGTCTGGCTTATCGTCAGGCCTTGATTGACTATTTGACACCAATGCGTGAAAGTTTGTCAAAAGATAGTCAACGTCGTTTGGATGAAAATCCTTTGCGAGTACTCGATTCAAAAGAAAAAGAAGATAAGGTTGCCGTTGAAAATGCTCCCTCTATCCTTGATTATTTAGATGAAGAAAGTCAAGCGCACTTTGACGAAGTACGTACCATGCTTGATAGTCTTAACATTCCTTACGTGATTGATACTAATATGGTACGTGGTCTTGATTACTATAATCACACGATTTTTGAATTTATTACCACTGTTGATAAGTCTGAATTGACAATTTGTGCGGGTGGTCGTTACGATAGTTTGGTTGAATACTTCGGTGGTCCAGAAACAGCTGGTTTTGGTTTTGGACTTGGTTTAGAACGCTTGCTTTTGGTTCTTGATAAACAAGGTATTGAGCTTCCGGTGGAAGAAAATCTGGATGTTTACATTGCAGTACTTGGTTCAGGTGCTAATGGCAAAGCTCTTGAGTTAGTTCAAGCTATCCGCTATCAAGGATTTAAGGCTGAACGTGATTACCTTGGACGTAAGATTAAGGCGCAATTTAAGTCAGCAGATACCTTCAAGGCCAAGACGGTTATCACCTTAGGTGAGAGTGAAGTGGAGTCGGGTCAGGTCAATGTCAAAAATAACGCTACTCGTGAGGAAGTTACTGTAAGTTTCGAAGAGCTAACTAACAATTTTGCAGCAGTCCTCAAACAGTTAGAAAAGTAGGGGCATATGGTTAGTATAGTTGATATGCTCAAACGGAGTGAAAAGTTTAGTTTGGCTTTTGATCGTAGTATGCCTATTCGTTTCCAACAACAGTTTTGGCAGTTGATTGCTTTTCTTGATAAGCATGAAATTACTTGGTTTAATGATGAGCCTGCAAGTGATCATGCGATGTGCCAGCAATTACTTGGTCAGGTTTGGCGTCAAGATTGTCAAGATGTGGTCTTGAGTTTTGAAACACAGGAACGTTATTTGGGATGGCAGGTAGACGAGGAAACTGATGAACTTAGTGTTATCATTGAAGATGTTTACGGTTTCCGCTGGAATAGTTTACTTGACTTAGAAACAGCTGATTATCGTTTTGAAGATTTTGAAGAGTTTGCTGAAGATTACGTGGATACTAGTGATTTGTTGAAACAATTTGGCAAATAGTTTGATAAAAAAAAGAAAGTCTATTAAAATTCTAACCTGAAATGGGTGGGGTTTTGATGGGCTTTTTGCTATAATAGTTAAGACTAAAAATTAACGAAAGAAGTGTATTTATGGAACGTTCTATGTATGCCGGACGTGTTCGTAGTGAACACATTTGAACTACTATTACTTTGAAAGGTTGGGTATCTCGCCGTCGTAATCTCGGAGGTTTGATTTTTATCGATCTTCGTGACCGTGAAGGTTTGATGCAGTTGGTTGTTAACCCTGAAAATGCGGATGCTAATGTTGTTGAAACAGCTGAAAGCTTGCGTAGCGAATTTGTTATTGAAGTAACAGGAACTGTTGAAGCGCGTGAACAAGCTAATGCTAATTTGCCTACAGGTGCTGTCGAACTTAAAGTTGAAGACCTTAAAGTCCTTAATACTGCCAAAACAACGCCATTTGAAATTAAAGATGGTGTTGAGGCTAGTGATGATACACGTATGCGTTACCGCTACTTGGATCTTCGTCGTCCAGAGATGTTGGAAAACTTTAAGCTCCGTGCAAAGGTAACTCACGCCATCCGAAATTATCTTGATGACTTGGAATTTATCGATGTTGAAACACCAATGTTGACAAAATCTACACCAGAAGGTGCTCGTGATTACTTGGTTCCAAGCCGTGTTAGCCAAGGTCACTTTTATGCTCTTCCGCAAAGTCCTCAAATCACTAAACAATTATTGATGAATGCTGGTTTTGACCGTTATTATCAAATTGTTAAGTGTTTCCGTGATGAAGATTTGCGTGGAGACCGTCAACCTGAGTTTACACAAGTTGACTTGGAAACATCATTCCTTAATGAGCAAGAAATCCAAGATATTACAGAAGGATTGATTGCTAAGGTTATGAAAGAAACTAAAGGAATTGAAGTTACACTACCATTCCCACGCATGTCTTATGATGATGCCATGAATAACTATGGTTCTGACAAGCCAGATACACGCTTTGACATGCTTTTTACAAGACTTGACAGAGGTTGTCAAGGGTGTAGACTTCAAAGTGTTTGCTGAGGCGCCAGCTGTTAAGGCAATTGTTGTCAAAGGAAATGCAGACAAATACTCACGTAAAAGTATTGACAAGTTGACAGAGTTTGCCAAACAGTTTGGCGCTAAAGGTCTTGCTTGGGTTAAGATGACTGACGGAGCGCTAGCAGGTCCAGTTGCTAAATTCTTGACAAGTATTGAGGATAAGTTGACAAATGCTTTACACCTCGAAGAGAATGATCTAGTTCTTTTTGTAGCAGATACACTTGAAATCGCTAATAACACACTTGGTGCTTTGCGTAATCAAATTGCTAAAGAAGTTGACATGATTGACAACACTAAGTTCAACTTCCTTTGGGTTGTCGATTGGCCAATGTTTGAGTGGTCTGAAGAAGAGGGACGCTATATGTCTGCTCACCACCCATTTACTTTGCCAACAGAAGATTCTGCAGCAGAGCTTGAAGGAGATCTTTCCAAGGTACGTGCTGTAGCTTATGATATTGTCTTGAATGGTTATGAGCTTGGTGGAGGTAGTCTACGTATTAATCATAAAGACCTACAGGAACGTATGTTGAAAGCCCTTGGTTTCTCTGAAGAATCAGCCTATGAGCAATTTGGATTCCTTCTTGAAGCTATGGACTATGGTTTCCCACCACATGGTGGTTTGGCTATCGGTCTTGACCGTTTTGTTATGCTTCTTGCAGGTAAAGATAATATCCGTGAAGTGATTGCCTTCCCTAAAAATAATAAGGCATCAGATCCTATGACTCAGGCTCCAAGTCTTGTGGCTGATAAACAGTTGGAAGAACTTGCCCTTCATGTAGATTTAGAAAATGAATAAAGCACCTCTTCATAAACATGTTAAATTTGTAGCGAAAAAGTCTGCGAAGAAAATGGGCGTTTTGCAGGCTGCACGTAGTATTTCCCGTGAAAAATATACTGAAAAAGTTTCAGCTTCTTTACTTTACGGGCTCTTATCGTCAATCGCCGTTAATTTCTTTTTTTCAACCTGGACATGTTTACTCCAGTGGAGCAACAGGTTTGGCACAGGTTTTATCGGCATTGAGTGTTAGAACTTTAGGTTTTGAGATACCAGTATCATTGACTTTCTATGCAATTAATATCCCTCTCTTGATTCTGGCTTGGTATAAGATTGGCCATAAATTTACAATCTTTACTTTCATTACAGTAACGATGAGCTCCCTTTTTATTCAGGTGATGCCACATTTAATCTTGACAGAGGATCCTTTGATCAATGCTATCTTTGGTGGTTTGGTCATGGGAACGGGGATTGGTTTCGGTTTAAAATCACGTATCTCTAGTGGAGGGACGGATATCGTTAGCCTCACTATTCGTAAGAAAACAGGCCGTGATGTTGGTAATATCTCCTTGATTGTCAATGGGATTATCATGGTTTTTGCGGGCATTCTTTTTGGTTGGAAATATGCTCTTTATTCAATGGTGACTATTTTTGTTTCTAGTCGAGTAACAGATGCGATTTTCACAAAACAAAAGAAAATGCAGGCTATCATTGTTACAAGTAATCCAGATCCAGTTGTACGAATGATTCAGAAGAAACTCCACCGTGGAGTAACGATGATTAATGATGCGGAAGGTACTTATAATCATGAAAAAAAGCAGTATTACTGGCGATTATTACGCGTGAAGAGTATACGGACTTCAAGCATTATATGAGAAAAGCAGATCCCTAAAGCCTTTGTCTCCATTGCAGAAAATGTACATATTCTAGGTCGTTTTGTTGATCTAGATGACTAATAAAAAAGGAAGTTGACGAACGTTAGCTTCTTTTTTGTTGGAGAGAATTCTTGACGAAATGCTTGCTTGACTTTACAATATCAGTATGATTAGATTTTTAATTCCAACCGCAAAAGAAATGAAGGCCAGTAAGGAAGTTTCGTCTCAAAAATTATCCGAAAAGAGTGCGGCTATCCTAACTGAAATGTCAAAATTGTCCACAGATGAATTATCCACAGCTTATAAAATAAAGCCTGAGCAGGCTGAGAAAGAAAAGCAGCGCTGGGCTGCGATTTTGTCGGGAGAAGCGAAGAGCTATCCGGCTGTCGAGCTTTTTAATGGTCTGATGTATCGTCACATCAAACGTAGTGACTTATCCACATGTGAAAAAAGATTTCTTAGGTCAACAAGTGTTTATCACATCTTCTTTTTATGGAATCATTCCCGCTTTTTACCCTATTCAAGAACATCGTCATGACTTTCCATACGAAGATAAAGGTTAATGGTCAGTCCTTAAAAACTATTGGCGTGCCGAATATGACCAATTTTTAGAGGAGAGTCAAGTTCCAGTTGTTTCTTTGCTTTCGAGTGAATTCGAGGATGTTTTTAGTCCAACTCTTCGTAAGCAGTTATTCACGGTTAGTTTTATGGAAGACCGCAATGGGGTTCTTAAGACTCACTCTACGATTTCAAAAAAGGCAAGAGGGGCTTTTTTGACAGCTGTTATGGAGGAGAATTGTCAAACGATTAATGATTTACGAAAATTGTCTTTTGATGAGTTTAATTATCGTGAGGATTTATCCTCTAATAATGAGCTAGTTTTTGTTAAAATTGCATAAAAAGTCTGAGTTATAAGCTCAGACTTTTTTTATAGCATATCTTTACGATCGACTTGTTCATAGTTCGTTTGACCGTCATTTAACTTGTCCCAAATAATAACTGCTCCTTGATCAAGAGATTTTTTGACATCAATAATACGTTGATTAGATGATCCTCGAAACTGGAGCATAAGATTCTTTTTAGTGATGTCAAAGCGGCCGTCAACGAGAATGTCAACGAGTTGAAGAAGTTCTAGCTTATCAGGAGTTTCAAGCCTTAGCTCTTCCCAAGTATAACCAGTCCAAGACCAGATATCTTTTTCCGGGAGTTCCTTACGAATGCGTTTGACTAGGGGAATGAGAATTCCTGTGTTTAGGAAGGGTTCACCACCAAGTAGCGTGAGACCTTGTACGTAAGGTTGAGCTAGATCCCTCATGATTTGTTCTTCAAGTTCTTTAGTATAGGGAATTCCTGCCTTAAAGGACCAGGTGGCAGCGTTATAGCATCCCTCGCAATGAAACATGCAACCAGAGACGTAAAGGGAGTTACGCACGCCTTCACCATCAACGAAATTAAAAGCTTTGTAGTCAATAATACGTCCTTGGCTAAGTTCTTCAGACTTCCATTCCTGTGGTTTTGGTGTATTCCATGTCATGATTCTACTCCAAATCTATCCAATAGCGCTCAGTTTCATGGCGAATGTCCTCCAACTGGCCACCGTTGGCTAATATAACAGCTCGACTAGCAGGATTCTTGATACTACAAGTGACCAGAGCACGATGAATATTCTTGTCTTTAGCTACTTGTAAGCCTTGACGGAGAGCTTCTTTCGCATAGCCTTTGCCCCTTTCAGAGGGACGGATAGAGTAGCCGATATGGCCCCCTTTTTCTAGTAAGTAGTCATTTAATCGGAGACGAAGGTTGAAAAACCAAGAGAATGGTCCGCTTCGTCAAAACTAACCAGCTGGATAGCAGGAACCCAGTTTTCAGGAATATTGAGTCCCGCTTCCGCTTGAATATTTTCTTCTAGCCACTCTTCATAAACAAAATTGTCGGGGTTCCAAAATCCACCATCATGGGCAGATTTCTCCCTTTCAAATTCAGCTATCATCTCTAAGATGGTTTCTTTATCTATTTGACTCGGTCGGCGTAAGATCATATTATTTCTTCTTTCCAGCTTTTTTTCAAAAGGGCTTGGACATGTGCTTTTTATCGTTTTTGACGGTTGCATTTTTTCGTGGTAACGTTCCACTTGTTGCATACCTTTATAATCTAATTGATATTTTCCCATTATATTCCTTTCTAAAAATGAAATAAGCAAAGCAGTTGGAAGATATCATCCAGCTGCTTCTAGTTTATTATAATGTATTCTAGGTCTTATTAAAGGTGTTTACCTTCATATTTTATGGTTGAACCGTTCATGTGTTTGACTCGAGCAGAGATTTCTTTGTGGCGTCCTTTAACCATTGGGCGTGCCTGTGGATTTCCAAGATAGCCACAAGTCCGTTTAACAACGTCTACTGTTTTAGGATCTGTGTTGCCACAGTTAGGGCACATGAATCCACGTTCTGTTGGGGTGAAGTCCCCTTCAAAGTCACACTTGTAGCATTTATCTATTGGAGTATTCGTTCCGAGGTAACCGACACGGTCGTAGGCAAAATCCCAGACAGCTTCTAGTGCTTTTGGATTTTGCTGGAGGACTGGATATTCGCAGTAATGGATGAATCCACCAGTTGCACCTGCTTCTGGATAAACTTTCTCGAAGTCCAATTTTGCAAAAGGAGTTGGATTTTTACGAACATCATAATGGAAGGAATTTGTGTAATACTCTTTATCTGTGATATCAGTCACGACACCGAACTTTTCAGTATCCAAACGACAGAAACGATCCGTCAAACTCTCTGATGGTGTTGAATAAACAGAGAAATGATAGTCATATTCGTCAGACCAACTTTCACAAGCATTTTTCATAGCTTTAACGATATTTAAAGTAAATGTCTTGGCTTCTAGATTAGTCTCCCAGTCACTACCATAAAAAACGGATGCTACTTCATAAAGCCCAATATAACCAAGTGATACGGTTGCACGACGATGTTTGAAGAGTTGATCTACATTGTCGAATTTACCCAGACGTTGGCCAAAGGCCCCGTACTGATAAAGAATGGGTGCATTAGCAGGTGTAGCTTCTTTGACACGTTCAACTCGGTAGACGAGTGCATCTTTGGCAATTCCCATTCTTTCTTCAAAAATTTCCCAAAATTTATCTTGGTCTCCCTTAGATTCTAGGGCAATTCGAGGAAGATTAAGGGTTACAACACCCAGATTCATTCGTCCAGAATTAACTTCAATACCATTTTCATCCTTCCACCCTTGTAGGAAGGAACGACATCCCATAGGAGCTTTAAAGGAACCTGTCAATTCAACGATTTTGTCATATGATAAGACATCTGGATACATACGCTTTGTTGCACATTCAAGAGCTAGTTGCTTAATATCGTAGTTAGGTGAGCTAGGCTCTAAGTTAAGTCCACGTTTTAAGGTAAAAAATGAGTTTAGGGAAAATGGCAGTACGGTGTTCGGAGCCAAGTCCTAAAATACGAACTTGTAGGATAGCCTTTTGGATTTCACGCTCAAACCAGTTTGTCCCTAAACCGAAACCGAGAGAGGTAAAGGGAGTTTGTCCATTCGAAGTGAAAAGCGTATTAATCTCGTATTCAAGAGATTGCATAGCATCGTAGATATCTTTACGCGTTTTGGCGCGTGCATAGTCTTCACGTTTTTCTTCAGCTACCCACTCTTTAGCATCAGCTAAGTGTTTTTTGTAGTTAAGTTCTGCGTAAGGAGCTAAAAACTCATCGATACGGTCTGCAGTACAGCCACCGTATTGACTAGAGGCAACATTTGCGATGATTTGTGAAATTTGTGCTGTTGCAGTTTGAATGGATTTAGGACTTTCAACTTCAGCATTACCAATCTTAAAACCATTTGCCAACATGCCTTTGAAGTCAATCAAGCAACAGTTAGTCATAGGTGTGTAAGGACTGTAGTCTAAATCGTGGAAGTGGATATCCCCTTTTGATGAGCATTCGCCACATGTGAAGGAAGCATTTTAAGTCCAATAGATTTTCCGACAATTCCTGCGGTTAAATCACGTTGTGTATTGTAAAGGTCACTGTCCTTATTAGCATTTTCGTGAACAACAGCCTGGTCTTTATTGACAAGTTTATTAATGGTGAAATTAATGTCAGTGGTTTGAGAGCGCTCAAAATCACGCTTGGTACGATAGTTAATATATTCTTGAGCGATAGCATATTCGTTTGCTTCTAGCAACTCGTGCTCTACTATGCTTTGGATTTCATATATTTTGATATTTTGAGTGAAGCGGTCATTGATTTCAGCAACAATACGGTTGGCAATTCCCTCCAACTTTGCTTCAATCAAGGGTGTGATAGGTGTAATAGCCTCACTTGCTTTGAGGATAGCCTCATATATTTTACTTGAATCAAAGACAACCATACGACCATCACGTTTGATGACTTTGATATCAGGGGTTGATTGTAACCTTTTCTTTTTCTAATGTAATCATCTAAAAATCACCTCGCTACTAATTTTAGCACTAGGCAAAAAAAAATCAATATATTGTGGTATATTTTTATCTCAACCACAATATATTGATTTTTTCGACCTATTTTAGGACGTAAACAGTGTATCGTTCAACGCCTTTTACAGGGGCTTTTTATAGTTTTTTGAAAGTGTAGATTTAACATCAGAAGGTAGTTGTGTATCTTGTTGAACAACTATATATTGTGCTGAATCTTGGATAATAGTATCTGAGAGAGCTTTCTGATGACTAGATTTAGCTGTGTTAAGTTCTGGAAGAACAAATTGTGAGGCTGCTTTACGACCGCTTTCCAAATAAATTTTTGCTGATGAATCGTAAACGTAGATAGTTTCATCCTTCTTAGTATTTTTAGCGAGGTAATTTGCAACAGTACTACGTTCAGTATTATTTCCTAAATTAAATAGGAACATGATGATTGGCATCGCGAAAGGCAAATGCAAAAACTATTATAGGTAAGAAATAATTACGGCTAAGGAATATACCAAAAACTTTTAGCGTGTGGATTTGGTTACCATTACGACGTCGGTGAGAAGTTCGCTCTGCTCTCTTTTTAATAGCATCATCTAAAGAAAGTGCTGTCAAGACTAGACCATAAGGTACGATGTTGAGAATACTGTAAAGCCCAAAACTTTGAGAGAACAAGCTGTAAACCACTGTAAAGATAAAACTAAGGAGTAGTACCCACTTGATACTCTTATCTTTAGCATCGCCAAGAAGGTGGTTGCTTGTAGTCAGTGCACCAATAAGTAATCCAGAGCCGATGACAGCAAAACTTTGGTAAGCTAACGTAAGTAGAAAGTCATTTTTTCTACAGCAAGTTGTGTAAAGTTGTAAACCAAAACTTGGTTAATATAGTCCGATGTAATTTGTAAATTTAGGATAAAGTAAAGACATAGATACAATACTAGAATGTTACCAAAAATAATACAAAGAACTTGATAAAAACCACGAGCAAAGTGCTTGTTGACAAGGTTGTAAACGAAGATTGTCACAAGTGACAATATCCAGAAAATAAGAGTTCGAGCTTCAAAAGAGCTCCCGCAGTGCCAGCGAAGCCGTAAAGAATAAAGGCTTCATCACGACTGTGACCCGCAAAGTAACGAGTTAAGAAGAAGATGGCACCTAGGACAAAAGGCATAGCAAATTGGATAGGGTAGAGACCTCCAAAACCAAATGTGCCGTTAATAACAAAGAAAATGATACTAATTAGAGTGGCAATCTCCTTATTACTTGTCATGTGCATGACAGTCTTGTAAAGGTAACTTCCAGAAAGATAGTAGGTAAGGAATTGAATAGGAATCAGCCAAAGAGTTGATCCTAAACGGAAAGCCAGAGAAACTAGTAAGTAATAAAAAGAAGCCCCTGTCGCAAAAAAGTCAGAGTAAGGGTAAGCTACCATTGGCAAACATTTTTGCAATGTAAAGGTTTTGAGACTGTATATTATTGGCAAAGTCTGTAAAGTAGGGCACTGATATACTAAAAATACTCAAAATCAAACAGAGAATCAGGATATGGCCTTTATGCTTCCATGGAAGTGAAATTTTAGTTTTTTTCTCTATTTGAGACGAATTTGATTCTTCTGTATGTCCCTGAATTGTCACTTCAATCTTTTCGGATTGATTCTCTTGTGTATGAGAGCGATGGTGGCTTCGATGATAACCTTGGTAGCCACTTGAATCTAAAGTATTGTCTTCGTTATATGGACTCACAATTAAACTCCTTTGTTGACATTTGGAAAGTTATAAATAAAAGGGTCTTATCCCCTAATTGTCTTATTTAAAGTATATCAGATAATACCATTTAGTCAATTTTCCTCTAATTTCTTACATTTAAGAAAAAATATCTAAAAAAGAGACTGAGATACAATATCCCAATCTCTTTTTAACAAGTCATTTCTTTGCCTATGGCATTGAATATTTTTAGTTTTCGTCGATGAAGCTATTGAAAACTTCTTCAATCATATCCCATTCAGCATCTGAATCTTCAGGAATTGGTTGAAGGTCGCCTTCAGTACCGTCTTCATTTTCAGTGAATGAGTATGCTTGGATTTCAATTTCCCCGTTAGCATCTTCTTCAGCACCAGCTGGTACCAAAAGAACATAGTTTTTACCAAATTCTTCGCGTCCATCAATAGTCAACAAGATTTCAAAAAGTGTTTCATTTCCTTGTTCGTCTACTAAAGTGATGACTTCATGATCATGGTTGTGGTCGTGATTGTGTGACATATTGTTCTCCTTTTTGTAGAGAGCACTGAATAGTGAGGAAATCTAGTATATTTGCTTGGCAGTTTACTAGATTGTCATTTGACTATTAGGTCTCTATTACACTTTCTTAAAACATTCGATCGAGGTAGTTTTGTAGAATAAGTTGGGCAGCTAATTTATCAATAACTTTTTTACGTTTACCACGGCTGACATCTGCTTGTTCAACTAACATACGCTCGGCTTGAACAGTTGTCAAGCGCTCATCTTGGTAATCTACAGGAATTTCAAAGATTTCCTTGATTTTGTCTCCATAAGCTTTGCTTGCTTCAACACGTGGTCCTTCAGTGTTATTCATATTTTTAGGAAGACCAACAACAAATTTTTCTACCTTATATTCTTTAACGAGCTCGCCTAGTCGGTCGAAACCAAACTCTTCAGCCTCCTCGTCAATTTTGATAATTTCAACGCCTTGGGCTGTAAAACCGAGGGGATCACTAATCGCAACTCCTACTGTTTTTGAGCCAACATCAAGTCCCATTACTCGCATTAGAGGTCAATTCCATTTCCTTTAAGATAATAGCGAACGAGTTCTTCAACGATTTCATCACGTTCGTATTTACGAATCTGGTTACGGGCGTCATTATAACGCGGAACATAAGCAGGGTCACCGCTCAGAACATAACCGACGATTTGGTTGATAGGATTATAACCTTTCTCAGCCAACGAACGGTAAACATTTGTCAAAGTATTACTGATTTCATCTTTGCTACCGTCGTCTAGGTTGAAACGAACAGTTTCATCTGTAAATCCCATACTGACACCTTCTTTCTATAAGAATTATCTGTTAGTTCTTTATTATAACATAAGTATAGCCAAAAGGGAAAGACGATGAACAAAAAAAAGAGACGACTGAAGTCATCTCTCTTAATATCCAATAAGATTAAACGCGTTCAACTTTACCAGATTTAAGCGCACGAGCTGAAGCCCAAACTTTTTAGGTTTACCATCAACAAGGATAGTAACTTTTTGAAGGTTAGGTTTAACGGCACGTTTAGTTTTGTTCATAGCGTGTGAACGGTTGTTTCCAGAAACAGTTTTACGTCCTGTAAAGTAACATACTTTAGCCATTTCGTGTTTTCCTCCTAGGTAGAATTTATTACGGATGTGCTAGCACCACATACCAAAACATTCTATCATAAGAATTTAGGTTTGACAAGAACTATTTATAATTTCTTTTTATAACAAAATAGTATATGCTTATTATAATAAGAAAAAATCAGTTAAAAAAAGGAGAGAAGATGCCAGATAATCTTGCTCTACGCATGCGTCCACGTACAATTTCAGAGGTGATTGGTCAGAAGCATTTGGTTGGTGAAGGTAAAATTATTCGCCGTATGGTAGAAGCGAATATGCTGTCGTCAATGATTCTCTACGGGCCACCAGGAATCAGGGGAAGACCTCAATAGCTAGTGCTATTGCAGGAACAACAAAATTTGCTTTTAGAACCTTTAATGCTACTGTTGATAGCAAGAAACACCTGCAGGAAATTGCGGAAGAGGCTAAATTTTCAGGTGGCTTAGTTCTGCTTCTAGATGAGATTCATCGTTTGGATAAAGCTAAACAAGACTTTTTATTGCCACTCTTAGAGAATGGCAATATTATCATGATTGGGGCTACAACGGAGAATCCGTTTTTTTCTGTCACACCAGCCATCCGTAGTCGTGTACAAATATTTGAGTTGGAACCACTCTCTAACGAGGATATTAAGGAAGCTATCCTAGGTGTTCTAGAGGACAAGGAGCGTGGCTTTGACTTTGATGTCCAGTTAGATGAGGATGCTCTAGATTTTATTGCTACGGCTACTAATGGTGATTTACGTTCGGCTTATAATTCCTTAGATTTAGCTGTCATGTCGACGCCAGCTTCAGAAGATGGGCTTCGCCATATTACTTTAGATACAGTGGAAAATAGTTTACAACGTAGCTATATCACCATGGATAAAGACGGTGATGGACACTATGATGTACTTTCTGCTTTGCAAAAATCTATTCGAGGCTCTGATGTTAATGCCAGTCTTCATTATGCAGCACGTTTAGTTGAAGCAGGAGATCTCCCTAGTCTAGCACGACGCTTGACTGTGATTGCATACGAGGATATTGGTTTAGCTAATCCTGATGCGCAAGTTCACACGGTTACAGCTTTGGAAGCTGCACAGAAAGTAGGTTTCCCAGAGGCGCGAATTTTGATTGCTAATGTAGTTGTTGACTTAGCTTTATCTCCTAAGTCGAATTCGGCTTATATGGCTATGGATGCTGCCTTGGCAGACCTTAGAAAATCAGGGAATTTACCTATTCCTCGTCATTTGAGAGATGGACACTATGCTGGAAGCAAGGAACTGGGCAATGCACAAGATTACAAGTATCCCCATGCTTATCCTGAAAAGTGGGTCAAACAACAATATCTTCCTGATAAATTAAGAGGTGTGAATTATTTCCAACCCAATGAAACCGGGAAATATGAAAGAGCTCTTGGAGCTAATAAAGAACGGATCGATAAGTTATCTAGGTAATACGAGAGGAATCAACGAAAACGATTGCAAAAAATTGATTTTTCCTCTTGCAATAATTTTCAAAAGTGGTATTATAAAAACATAGAAATTGCTGTGGTATACGAATCCACATATAAGTGTTGACCGACTAATTTTTGTATTATCGGGAGACAGAGGTCTATTAACAGTGTGCAGGCTGGCTCACCCAGAAGCAACTGAAGTTAGTAGCGAGTCGCCCACCTGCTTTTTTACGTCGCGGGTTCAATACAAACCGTGGATCATCGGTACCAATACAGCATCCAGCCTCCTTAGCTCAGTTGGTAGAGCAGTGGACTCTTAATCCATGGGTCACAGGTTCGAGCCCTGTAGGGGGCATCTAAATCAACAGGAAAAAGCCTTGATTTACAAGGCTTTTTTTGCTTGTCTATAACTGATTTGCCCCATCATTTGCCCCACATTTTTTTATGAGCAATCTTTCCAGACATCTCTAATTTGATTAAATTCTTCAAAAATTTTCTCTTCTAAAGTGTGTCCATATACTTCTACTAACATTGAAATATCTTTATGCCCTAGAATTTTTGCAATAACTCCAAGGTCAAACCTTTGTGCCAGAGGTAGCTTCCATAGGTATGACGTGCTCCTTTTGTCGTGATAATTGGATAAATATCTAATTCATTTAAAAGAACACTCAAAGCTTTATTGACACTAGCAATATCTGGTACCAATGAATATATCCATAATGCTGAAAAATCATTTTATACCTGTTCTTGATACCTAGCTCTTTGATTAGCCTTCTCTTGTTCAATTTTTAGGACTTGTAATATCTTAATACATTCTTCGTCTATCGGTACCATACGAATAGACGTTTTTTTTTTGGAGGGACAAATTTATGAGAAAGGGTATTAAACCTTCTATATGTTTTTAACAGTCCTCTGTCAAAGTCAACTTCATTCCAAGTTAACGCTATTAACTCTCCAAACCTCATGCCTGTTTTTAATAGAAAATAGACGATATAAGGAACAATTGAGCGTTGGTAATCGAATTTTCTCTTTACTGCTAAAAGTAAATCCAGATAGTCCTTTTCTGTATGTAAATATTTCTCTTCTGTCATCTGTTGTTCTTTGGATGAAAATAACTCGACATGTTGTGTAAAATCATCTATTAGAACTTTGTCGGCAATTGCCATTTGGATGCTCTGATGAATCCCAGTATTCAATCTACCAAGAAAATTTCTACCAACTGTTTGTCCATACTTATTCATAATTCTTTGGTATTCACTCGCACGAATTTGAGTGACTTTTTATTTCCAAATAATCTTTCAATTGTGTTTTTACGGAGAAGATATTTTTTCTTTGTCTCTTCCGACCTACTACTCGGTAGAATTTTTAGTTCAAGCCATTCTTGATATAGATCGACAAGAGAAATATCTCTAGAAATTCTTTTCCCTAAACGAAGTTCTTGCAGAATCGGTTCAGCTTCTGACTCTGCAAGTTTTTTGTTTTAAAACCACTATTATGAGCAACAGTTTTTCCTTCGTTACGAATTTCATAGGTCCATAAATTACTATCTCCTCGCTTTCGATAACGAACACTTGCCATATTACGCCACCTCTGTTCCTAGAATCTCATTTACAACACTTTTTGGAACAACCATCAAACGTTTGCGATTATAAAATGTATAGCCTCGTGATACAAGTAATTCTCTTGCCTGATGGATGATATCATTTGCTGTGTGAGGGCGATAGCCCATTTCAATTAATTCTTTGTTGCTAATTAAATTATTATCCATAGTTATCCTCCTTATTTATTTTCTAAATTCAGAAACTCACCTACAAGTAGTTGTAATTCTGTATTTAATTTAGGGATATTCTGTATTAATACTTCTTTTAATTCTTCCGCAAATTGGTTCGTTTCTTCTCTCAATAGTTTGCGGACTCTTGCTTTTTTCTTTTTGATGCTGTCTGATTTTAAATTTGGAAAAGCCAATGATAACAGTTCAGGATTGTTGAGAAAGATAATTGTAAATGCTCTTTGCTCCACTCGAATATGTTCTAGTTTATAAAATCCGAAATTATCAAGTCGATTCATAATATCTTGGACCATCTCCTCCCCAATCGCTTTGGTTCTGAGTTGGAACTCTAGTCTCCACCAAAACGGATTTACAGCCAAATCTAGCTTCTCTTCACGCTTGTGAGCAATGATTTCTTTATTCTTATCATATAACCTAACTTGTACATTACTACCGCTAGAACCCCAATATTTCGTCTCTAATTCGTCCCCTCGACCATAGAAGACCTTATGGGTAACACCACCTTTAATATGTTGCAAATTAACGATCTCAGGCCTGTTGAGAATGTCAAATGCCAAATCAAAACGAGACAATCGTACCGTCAATGAATTCAATCTGGCAAAGTACATTAATTGCCTCCATACTTTCATTCCATCAAATTCTTTTAAAGTGTTAGGATTGAAATCAATCCGAATCAATTGTTCACCTCCATAAGTGGATAATTGAAAAAATATAATATTGATTGAATCATACTCATTAAAATCTTTAGCTAAAGTAAAAGACATCATCTCGCACGTTATCATGTATTTCAAATGAGTCAACTCTTGTACTTATTGCCTGTTTCAGATTTTTGAAAATTCGTCTTAGGGAACCCGTGTCTGTATCCCAGATAACCGTTAATCTATCAATACTGACATCTAACCTCTGTACTAATTCTCCTATTTCACATCGTTCTTGAATGCTTCTTAAATCTTGTATAGAAACCAACAAAATTGTCCCCCCTTCTTTTAGATTTTTTAGGTCTCAGAAACACCGTCAAATCAACGTTTGCTCGTTCCGTCGTTCTTTGGACGTTGTCCTAAGTGTCCCTTTTGCTGGCTGTTAGAATAGCCAGCTTTTTACTTGGCTAGAAATTGTGTGGACGACAGTCTGCAGGACTTCGCCTGACTTCCCGTCAGGCTCGTCCCTTGTCCTTGTCCAGACAATTTCTAGCTCCAAGGCTTCGAATAGTCATAAGTCATAGTCTCGTCTTCAACTTCCTCCTCACTCACTATTCCTAAACAGATGAACTATTTTGTATTATTTATAACTTATTTTTAAGTTATAAATATATTTTAAAAAAAATATTTTTGGAAGTCAATTAAAAACTTGATTTGTAAGTTTATAGGTGATAGAATAAGTTTAAAATAAAAAACAGGAGTTCATCATGACCTTTATTATTCAAAATTTTGGACCCAATTTAGCACGACTACGCATAGAAAAAGGAGTGAGTCAAACTCAACTTGCGGAAGATTTAGGAATCGGTAAACAATCCATCTCTGACTACGAAAAACAAAAAGCTACCCCACCTTTGCAAATTTAGATAAGATAGCAGAATATTTTAATGCAACTCCAACTCAACTTTTTGGAACGAGTAAGGAGATTGAATTAGAAAAGAGTGTTCTTGAATCGAATGAATACTCTGATAAAGTAAGTGAGATCTTAAAGGCTGTCAAATACATCGAACATTTTCTACAAACTGATGGACAGTACTTAGAGGATTTACTTTACCTAACAAGAGGCAACCAACTATACACAGAAGATGGAGATGAGTTGTATATTGATCCAACTTCTCAGAAAAGAACACTCCATAACCAATATGAACCTGGTTTTATTGTAGCAAGAGATAGATCCCCACTAGAACTCTTAATTGAAAATAAGGACCTATTAGATTAAAAAAAGCGAGGATATGTACTGATCCCAAAAGTTAGATTTTTTCTGTCTAACTTTTGGGGTGCAGTACATTTTCAACTCTCTTATTTATTTTCTTATCTCACATAATTACTTCACATATCCAGGCTCATCAAATTCATTTTTTCAATAACATATGCCACATTTGCATCCTTATTGATCAAAGAACATATATCTATTAAACTACAAAAGCTCTCTGACCGCAAAATTCCGTTAATTTACAACCTTATTCCTACTTTCTATTTTACTTTTCTGACAGATAAGATTATAATAAGAAGTATTTATTTTCGGAGGTTTTTATGTCATTTCTATCAAAAAATTGGGCAGGACTGTTAGCCTGTCTTATCATTTCTATCATCTCTTGGGTTTTAGGAGGCTTTCTGCCTGTTGTGGGAGCACCTGTTTTCGCCATTTTTATCGGAATGATTCTCTACCCCTTTCTCACTCCCTATAAACAACTGGATGCTGGTTTGACTTATAGCTCCAAAAAATTGCTTCAGTATGCTGTTATCTTGCTTGGGTTTGGACTCAATATCTCACAAGTTTTCGCAGTTGGAAAATCTTCCCTTCCTGTCATCCTCTCGACTATTTCTATCGCTTTAATTATTGCTTTTTTTTCCAACGATTTTTTAACATGGATACAAAGCTAGCTACCTTGATTGGGGTAGGCTCTTCTATCTGTGGCGGTTCTGCCATTGCAGCGACTGCTCCTGTTATTCACGCCAAGGAAAAGAAGTAGCCCAAGCCATTTCTGTTATCTTTTTCTTCAATGTCTTGGCAGCTCTTATCTTTCCAACTCTAGGTTCTTGGCTCCATCTCTCCAACGAAGGTTTTGCTCTCTTTGCGGGTACTGCGGTCAACGATACTTCCTCTGTAACAGCCACAGCTAGCTCCTGGGATAGTCTGTATCATACCAATACTCTAGAATCTGCAACCATTGTCAAACTGACTCGTACCTTAGCTATTATCCCTATTACTCTCTTCCTCTCCTATTGGCAAAGCCGTCAACAAGACAACAACCAAGGAGTAAAGCTTAAAAAAAATCTTCCCCTGTTTTCATTCTCTACTTCATCCTAGCTTCTCTGCTAACTACCGTCCTTACTTCTTTTGGTGTTAGCAATAGCTTCTTTTCACCTCTCAAACAGCTCTCCAAATTCCTCATCATCATGGCTATGAGTGCTATTGGTCTCAAAACTAACCTCGTTGCTATGATCAAATCCAGTGGAAAATCCATTCTTCTTGGAGCCCTTTGCTGGATCGCTATCATCCTGACTAGTCTTGGCATGCAATTACTCATCGGTATTTTCTAAGAAAAAGGGAGCCTAAAGGCTACCTCAGAACGTAGACAAACGTCATTTTTGGCGTTTGTCTTTTATCTTCAAAGATATTTTGTCTTATCATCTACTATTCCATCCAAAAATCTGATTTAAAGCAAAATAAAAAGGGATATTCCCTATCCATTTCGATAATTTTTTCATTACCCATTCTTCATTATCAATCATCAAACACTCTGCCTGTGAGTTGGTACATGAGGTAAATGTGCTCCAAGGTTTTGACAATTCGCGTCACATGAAGTTATTTAAGCATCTCCTTTTCTCTCATTACCATTTTCTGTTATAATAAATTGTACTTCTAAAATAGAAAGGTCTTAAGATGACAACTCTTATTAAACATAAACGTGTAGAATTTTCAGAACTTTTTTATGACTTAGTTTTTGTTTTTGCAATTTCAAAAGTAACTACTTTAATTCACCCTATTCATAACGGTGTTTTGGCTTGGGACTCTTTACTTGATTTCTTCATCTCTGTCATGGTTATCATCAATTCCTGGATGATTCAAACCATTTATACCAATCGCTATGGAACAAACTCGTTATTTAACATGGTAATCATGTTTATCAACATGGGACTTATGCTCTTTATATCCAATATGATTGGATACAATTGGCAACAATGGTACTATCATACCTGTTGGGCTGTTGGCACATTAACCCTTACCTTATTTTTTTCAATATTTGGTTCAGTTTTTTAGAGGATCAACCGATAGTGCTGATCGGGAAAGTATCAAAGGTTTTCTATGGTTGACAGGTCTACAAAGCTTAGGAGTCTATCTGGCAGCTCTTTTTCCTATTTACGTTGGAGTCTATATCTTTATTGCTAGTATTCTGCTAACATTTATTGTGCCAATTTTCTTGATTACTAAAGATGAGCATTTCCAAGTAAATCTTCCCCATTTAATCGAGCGCGTCTCCTTCTTGTCATTATTACGTTTGGAGAGATGGTTATTGGGCTAGTTAACTTCTTTACAGTTGAGAATTTCTCGATATATTCGGTTCTTAATTTCGTTATCATGCTTTCTCTGTTCTTGTTTTATTTTGGTGAATTTGACCATGCTATTGACGAAGGATCCAATCAAAAGGGATTATTTATAATTTATAGTCACTATCCTATTTTCATTGGGCTTATGTTGATGACAGTTTCGATGGGTTTTCTTCTGAATCCTGAGGCTAATCTTCTCGTTGCAATCAGCTTCTTTTATATCGGAATTGGCCTCTTCAAGCTGCTGTCCTAGCAAATGGGCCCTATAACAAAAACTATCTTCGCTATTCGAGAAGTTACTACTGTGCTCAAGCGACACTCTATCTGGCTGCCTTGATTCTCTCTTTGGTTTTCGCTTCGAATCCTACAATAGTGCTGAGTATTGCAACCATCTTCGCTCTAGCTATAGCCATTCATTTTATTTATTTTTATGTGACACAGAATAAAAAAATATTCCAAATCTAACTGGGGGTTCTTTTAATGAGTTTATAACATAAAAAAGCTTTGGGAACCAAGGCTTTATATGATATCAATCACCGACCACGAAAATGTTTAGCTTACAGAACTGCTAGTGAAGCTCTAGAGGATGAGTTCGAGTAAATGTTGCACTTATTCTTGCAATTTATCATTTACTTGATGCACGAACTCGATATTTTTTCGTTAATTTGTTTTTGCCCCACTTTTGCCCCATTTTTAAATCCTGACATTGAAAATACCTAAAAGTATTTCCCTAAAATCAGCTATATTTCAACATTTTTGTTTATTTTCAATATGAAAAGTTCTTACAAATTCATGTAGGGGGCAGTTTAATATCGAAAAGAGACTTGATTGTAGGTCTTTTTTTATTTTTCTAAGAAAGAACTCACTTTAAACAGAACTTTACGTGCTTGTTTGTCCAAACGAGAGTTGTTCCAAATGATAATTCCTTCTAAGATATATGCTTTGTGTTATGATATTAGTCAGGAAACAGAATTGAAAAAAGGAGACCTGTGTTGAAAATTGCAATCATTGGCTATAGTAGTTCTGGAAAGTCGACTTTGGCAAAGTTTTCTAGGTCAACACTACAATTGTGAGGTTCTTCATTTAGATAAAATTCATTTCACATCAAATTGGCAAGAGCGAACAGTTGATGAAATGACCGGCAATATATCAACATTTATGCTACAAAGTGATTGGATTATTGAAGGGAATTACTCGGCCTGTCTTTATGAAGAACGGATGAGGGAAGCTGACTGTATTGTCTTTTCAACTTTAACAGAGTTAATTGTTTCTATCGGGCATTTAGGCGTTATTTAACATATAGGGGAAAGACACGTCCTAGCATGGCAGAAGGCTGTAATGAAAAATTTGATTTTGCATTTGTGAAATGGATTTTATTAGACGGACGTTCTAAAAAATATGTCGAGCAATATCATACAGTTGTTAAAAATTATTCTGACAAGACAATTATTTTAAAGAATCAAAGGCAGTTAAATCATTATATGAAGCAGGTTAAATAGCTAGTAGAATTATTTGGTCATAAAATAGCTGGTAGTTCTATATAAGATGTAAGGATAAAAAAGAGATCGTAAATAACGAGTTGCAATCTTAGCTATAACTGTCAGAATATTTTGTAAGAAGTGCTTTCAACGTTGAACAAATAGCCTTTTTTTCTGCTATAATAAACTGTAACGCGAAACTTGTGGGTGAAATTCCCACCGTGAAGTTTTTCAAGAAAGGTGGGGACAGCCTCGTAAAGGTGGAGCTGTCCGTTATCAAAATAATATGACATCAGTAGTTGTTGTGGGTACCCAGTGGGGTGATGAAGGTAAAGGGAAAATTACAGATTTCCTAAGTCAAGATGCCGAAGTGATCGCACGTTATCAAGGTGGAGACAATGCAGGTCACACGATTGTTATCGATGGTAAGAAATTTAAATTGCACTTGATTCCATCAGGTATTTTCTTCCCAGAGAAAATCTCTGTTATCGGAAATGGTGTAGTGGTCAATCCTAAATCACTTGTCAAAGAGTTGGAATATCTTCATGCCGAAGGTGTGTCAACAGAAAGCCTTCGTATTTCTGACCGTGCGCACGTTATCTTGCCGTACCACATTAAACTTGATCAACTGCAAGAAGCTGCTAAAGGTGATAATAAGATTGGTACAACTAACAAAGGTATTGGTCCTGCCTATATGGATAAGGCTGCGCGTGTAGGTATCCGTATTGCAGACCTTTTGGACAAAGAAATCTTTGCTGATCGTTTGAAAACAAACTTAGCTGAGAAAAACCGTCTTTTCAGTAAGATGTATGAGGCTGAAGAATTATCATTCGATGAGATTTTTGAAGAATACTACGCTTACGGACAACAAATTAAGCAATACGTTACAGATACATCTGTAATCTTGAACGACGCTCTTGATGCAGGTAAACGTGTCCTCTTTGAAGGAGCTCAAGGGGTTATGCTTGATATTGACCAAGGTACTTACCCATTTGTAACGTCATCAAACCCAGTTGCGGGTGGTGTTACAATCGGTTCAGGGGTTGGTCCATCTAATATCACCAAGGTCGTTGGTGTATGTAAGGCCTATACGAGTCGTGTTGGTGATGGTCCTTTCCCAACTGAGCTATTTGATGAAGTGGGTGAACGTATCCGTGAAGTTGGTCATGAATATGGAACAACAACTGGACGTCCACGTCGTGTAGGATGGTTTGACTCAGTGGTGATGCGTCATAGCCGTCGTGTATCAGGTATCACACACCTCAGCTTGAACTGTATCGATGTTCTCTCAGGTCTTGACACTGTAAAAATTTGTGTAGCTTACGACCTTGATGGTGAGCGTATTGATTACTACCCAGCTAGTCTTGAGCAATTGAAACGCTGTAAACCAATCTATGAAGAATTGCCAGGTTGGGAAGAAGACATCACAGGTTGCCGTAGTTTAGATGAGCTTCCTGAAAATGCTCGTAATTATGTTCGTCGTGTTGGTGAGTTGGTCGGTGTACGTATCTCTACCTTCTCTGTAGGACCTGGACGTGAACAAACAAACATTCTTGAGAGTGTTTGGTCAAATATCTAAAGCCAATAAAAGGAGAATCTAGGAAACTAGGTTCTCTTTTCTCACGCCTTAAACTTATAGATTAATATGAAGGTTGCAACTGTTAAAAAAGGTTACTAAGTTTTCGATAGTATTAGGAAAGAAGTCTTTCTATTTAATTAGTTTTTCGGTATAATATGGTTTGATTAAATGAAAATTAATGAGAACCTACTTTCATGATTTAAAAGTGTGTTCGTAATTTTGACAAAAGAAAATAAGTGAGCATATCTCTTAATAGCTTTGGGCAAGAGGTGAATAATGAAGAAGATTGTATTTGTTTGTCTGGGGAATATTTGTCGTAGCCCAATGGCAGAATTTGTGATGAAAGAGCTGGACCAAGGAAAGTCTTTGCATATCGAAAGTCGCGCGACATCTTCATGGGAGCATGGAAATCCAGTTCATCAAGGTACCTACAAAAGATTTTAAGGAAATATGCTATTTCTTTTGACTCTTCCAAGGGCTCACAGCAGATTAGTCAGGCTGATTTTGAGTTCTTTGATCTAGTTGTGGGAATGGATGAGTCAAATGTTGAGGATCTTCTACAAGTATCTGCGGGTCGTTATGACGATAAAATTAAGCTTTTCAGACCTGGTGGAGTGCCGGACCCATGGTACACAGGTGACTTTGAAGAAACATATAAATTGGTAACTGCAGGTTGTCGAGACTGGTTACAGTGGATTAAGGATAGACAATGAATTTTAAACAACTAAAGGATTTTGATTTTAAAAATATTGATATTGACCGTAATCGATTTGAACGTATCACGGTAGGGATTATTATTTTATGCGCTCTGTCCTTGTTGTTGGTGACTATAAAAACGCAACATTCTATTAAAATTGATGGGACTAAAATTACCTATAAAGGTCAGATGCAGAACCACCGTTTGAATGGTCAAGGGACTCTGACCTATGACAATGGTGATACCTACACAGGAGAATTTAAGAATGGTTCCTTTAATGGTCAAGGAACCTTCAAATCTCATGAGGGTTGGATTTATCAAGGTGAGTTCAAGTCTGGTCAAGCAGATGGGCAAGGAAAATTGACTACTGAAAATAAGGCTATCTACAAAGGAAAATTTAAACAGGGGATTTTTAAAGGATGAGAATTAACTGGTTTTCTTATATTCGTGTGACAGGACTTTTTTGGTTCTGATTTATCATTTCTTCCCAAGTATTCTTCCTGGGGGCTTCATCGGTGTTGATGTCTTCTTTACCTTTTCAGGCTATCTGATTACGTCACTTTTGATTGATGAGGTGGCTAGGACGCAGCGCATTGATTATCTTGGTTTTATGCGACGACGCTTTTACCGTATAGTACCACCACTTGTACTGATGGTTCTTATTTGTACCCCTTTAGCACTCTTGGTTCGAAATGATTTTATTGCAGGTATTGGACGTCAAATTACCTCTGTTATCGGTTTTGTAACTAACTATTATGAGATTCTGACTGGAGGAAATTACGAGAACCAGTTTAACCAGCACATTTACCTCCATACATGGAGTCTGGCTATTGAGGTTCACTATTATATTCTTTGGGGTGCCTTGCTTTGGTTCCTAGCTAAGCGTGTCAAACATCAAAATCAATTTAGAGGCCTAGTCTTTATGGTATCTCTTGCCTGCTTTATGGTGAGCTTCCTATCAATGTTTATTAGTGCTTTCTTTGTTGATAGTTTTTCTCGCTTATATTTCTCATCAATTACGCATGCCTATCCATTCTTCCTAGGCTCGCTCTTTGCGACACTTTCGGGTGTGTATGAAACGACCGCTAGGTTCAAGAAAAATATACGTCTTTGGACTCTGAAAAGACAGTCCTTTATATGGCAGGAAGTTTTGCCTTGCTCGTATTGTTGGGCTTAGTCCTTCATTTTGAGGAACGCATCACCTATCTATTTGGTTTTGTTTTGGCTAGTTTGTTCACGGCTGTTATGATCTACTCTGCCCGTGTCCTCCATGAGAAATTGCCTGGAAAATCAGAGCCTGCTCTTATTAGTTATTTGGCAGAGATTAGCTATAGTGTCTATCTTTTCACTGGCCGCTATATATTATCTTTAGTCAATTGACCAATAATATTATTGCGGTCATTCTGACAACGATTCTGTCAATTGTTTTTGCGACACTTTCCTACTATATAATAGAGCCATTTATTGCAGGAAGAAAGGCCAGTCTCTTTGGAATAGACCTAGACTTGACGCCGTACCGACATATTGTGCTTTATGTATTTAGTGGTCTCACCTTAATTACAGTGCTTATTTCTCTCTTTGCGCCGGCTGTAGGGAACTTTGAGAAAGATTTAGAAGCTAATGGTTTGTCGCAAGCTCAGACTAAGATGAAATTAACGCGTACAAATGCGGAGAACAGTCAGGCTACTTCATTTGGTGTGAATAAGGGAGTGACAGTTTTAGGGGACTCCGTAGCTCTTAGATCAAAAGATCAGCTGGAATCAAGTATTGATAATGTCGCTATAGATGCAGTAGTCAGTCGTAACCTATCAACAATCAACGATTTGCTTAAAGATTACGCAGATAGTAATGCACTTGCTAAGGATGTTGTCATTGCTGGTGGTGTTAATGAGATTGACGACTATAAAGGCGTTATTAATAAAATCATCAAGAATTTACCTAAGGGTCACCATATTATCTTTGTAACACCATATAATGGAAGTAAATCTGGTAACGAGGCTCAATCTTTGCTTCAGTTACGTAAGTATGAGTTAGAGATGGCGGAGAAATATGACTTTGTGACAGTTGCTGACTGGTATCAAGTGGCTAAAGAAAATATTTCTATCTGGAATGGTACAGATGGGGTTCACTTTGGATCCGATAGCGACTCAATTAACCGTGGTGCTAAACTCTATACTAAGACAATTAAAGAAGCTATAGAGAAAGCTGATAAGGCACCAGTTAAGGGTGGTAAGAAATAATTAAAAAAGAGAAGGCAAGTCTTGTCTTCTTTTTTATGTCTTGAATTGTCAAATTAAGTGCATACTTTCCCCATAGAATCATAAGGTGTTTTCCAGTTAAGACATTTTCGTGGCCTATTATTAAGTTTGTTCTCCCACAGCTGAATAGTGTGCTCATCAACCAATGTTAGATCACTTCCTTTTGGAAAATATTCTCTAAGTAATCCATTCGTGTTCTCATTGGTTCCTCGTTGCCATGGAGCATGAGGGTCAGGAAAATAGACTTCAATGTTCAATTGATCACTCAATTTCTGATGATACGTGAATTCTTTCTCTCTATCAGGAGTTACTGTATGCCTCGTCAAGGGTTCTAACAGTTTTACCATAGCTTCTATTACTAACTTGCTTTTCTTGACAGCTACCTTTTGGATTTTTAGAAAACGAGAATAACGGTCAGTTAGAGTAACTAAACAAGCTTTTCCAGTTTTACCTGCAACAGTATCGGCTTCCCAATCTCCTATTCTAGTTCGATTATTAGCTTCTTCTGGACTTTCGTGAATGTATGAGAAATGGATATTTTCCCTCTATTTTCAACATAACCTTTTGTATGACGTATTTTTTCCACGATGACGGAGTTTACGAATGACACCACGAGCACCATGAGATAGTGAGTTATCATCAAAATGACCTCTGTAAATGGCTCTATAGATTGTTTGATAACTAATAACAGTTTTTCCATACTCTATTCGCAACCGACCTTCTATTTCTTCAGGAGACCATTGGTAATTGAGAAATAGATGTTTGACGGTATTGCTTAAATTGTGATCTATTTCAAGCATACGTTTCCGCCCACAGTGTGATTTAGCCCTATGGTAAGATTCCTGTGCATGACTTGGAGAATAGCTTCCTGATTTTTTAGATGCCGCTTCCACTCACGACTAATACTAGATGGATGACGATGAAGTAACTTAGCAATTTGAGAAAAATTTAGTCCTTGCGTACGGTAAATGAGAATACTTTCACGCTCGTCTATGGTAAAATGATGGTAGCTCATAAGATTTCCTTTCGTAACTAGTTCGTTCAATTCTATTTTACTAGAAATCTTATGAGTTTTTATTGTGCACTTATATTGTACCTTGCAATGAGTAGGTTCTTTTGTTATTATATTATGGTGCTGTAAATACAGCGCTTAGCTATGAAACGAGAGGTTGCGACACGCCTGGTTGCACTGCCACGCAATCCGTGTTGGTTTTCTTGAGGAGCTAGCCTATTATCTTAAATAGACGAAAGAGGAGAAAAAATGGCAAACAAAAAATCCGTATCCGTTTGAAAGCTTACGAACATCGTGCGCTTGATCAATCAGCGGAAAAAATCGTAGAAACTGCAACTCGCACAGGTGCGACAGTTGCTGGGCCAGTTCCACTTCCAACTGAGCGTAGCCTCTACACAATTATTCGTGCGACTCACAAATACAAAGATTCTCGCGAACAATTTGAAATGCGGACACACAAACGCTTGATTGACATCATCAACCCAACTCAAAAAACAGTTGACGCTTTGATGAAATTGGATCTTCCAAGTGGTGTAAACGTAGAAATCAAACTTTAATCTAAAGCTTGATCCATTGAGCATAAAAAACGCTCGTTAAAAACTTTTTTGAGCATAAAAACGCTCATAAAAAACTTTTTGAAAAAACAATATAGAAAAGGAACTATTTTCTCATGACAAAAGGAATCTTAGGGAAAAAAGTGGGAATGACTCAAATCTTCACTGAAGCTGGCGAATTGATCCCTGTAACAGTTATCGAAGCTACTCCAAATGTTGTGCTTCAAGTTAAGACTGTTGAAACAGATGGTTACGAAGCAGTTCAAGTTGGCTTTGACGACAAACGCGAAGTATTGAGCAACAAACCTGCTAAAGGACATGTAGCAAAAGCTAACACGGCTCCTAAGCGCTTCATTCGTGAATTCAAAAACGTTGAAGGCTTGGAAGTTGGTGCTGAAATCACAGTTGACACTTTCGAAGCTGGAGACATTGTTGATGTAACTGGTACTTCTAAAGGTAAAGGTTTCCAAGGTGTTATCAAACGCCACGGTCAATCACGTGGACCAATGGCTCACGGATCTCGTTACCACCGTCGTCCAGGTTCTATGGGACCTGTTGCACCTAACCGCGTATTCAAAGGTAAAAACCTTGCAGGACGCATGGGTGGCGATCGTGTAACGATTCAAAACCTTGAAGTTGTACAAGTTGTTCCAGAGAAAGAACGTTATCCTTATCAAAGGTAACGTACCAGGTGCTAAGAAATCTCTTATCACTATCAAGTCAGCAGTTAAAGCTGGTAAATAATAAGAAAGGAGAAATCAGTTAAAAATGGCAAACGTAAAACTATTTGACCAAACTGGTAAAGAAGTTAGCACAGTTGAACTTAACGACGCTATCTTCGGTATCGAACCAAACGAATCAGTAGTATTTGATGTCGTAATCAGCCAACGTGCTAGCCTTCGCCAAGGAACTCACGCAGTTAAAAACCGTTCAGCCGTTTCAGGTGGCGGACGCAAACCATGGCGTCAAAAAGGAACTGGACGTGCTCGTCAAGGTTCTATCCGCTCTCCACAATGGCGTGGTGGTGGAATCGTCTTCGGACCAACTCCACGTTCTATGCGGATACAAACTTCCACAAAAAGTTCGTCGCCTTGCATTGAAATCTGTTTACTCAGCTAAAGTTGCAGAAGATAAATTTGTAGCAGTTGAAGCTCTTTCATTTGCAGCTCCAAAAACTGCTGAATTCGCAAACGTTCTTGCAGCTTTGAGCATCGATTCTAAAGTCCTTGTTATTCTTGAAGAAGGAAATGAATTTGCAGCTCTTTCAGCACGTAACCTTCCAAACGTGACTGTTGCAACTCCTGCAACTGCAAGTGTACTTGACATCGTAAACGCAGATAAACTTCTTGTTACTAAAGAAGCTATCTCATCAATCGAGGAGGTTCTTGCATAATGAATTTGTATGACGTAATCAAAAACCTGTTATCACTGAGAAATCTATGGTTGCTCTTGAAGCAGGAAAATACACTTTCGAAGTTGATACACGTGCACACAAACTCTTGATCAAACAAGCAGTTGAAGCTGCATTTGAAGGTGTTAAAGTTGCTAGCGTGAACACTGTAACTGTTAAACCAAAACAAAAACGCGTTGGACGTTACACTGGTTTTACTTCAAAAACTAAAAAAGCTATCATCACGCTTGCAGCTGATTCTAAAGCAATCGAGTTGTTTGCTACTGAAGCTGAATAATCAAAGGAGAAATTAACGTGGGTATTAAAGTTTATAAACCAACAACAAACGGTCGCCGTAATATGACTTCTTTGGATTTCGCTGAAATCACAACAAACACACCTGAGAAAACTTTGCTTGTTTCTCTTAAGAACAAAGCTGGTCGTAACAACAACGGTCGTATCACTGTACGTCACCAAGGTGGTGGACACAAACGTCACTACCGTTTGATTGACTTCAAACGTAACAAAGATGGAGTTGAAGCAGTTGTTAAAACGATCGAGTATGATCCAAACCGCACTGCAAACATCGCGCTCGTACACTACACTGACGGGGTGAAAGCTTACATCATCGCTCCAAAAGGTCTTGAAGTTGGTCAACGCATCGTATCAGGCCCAGAAGCAGATATCAAAGTCGGAAATGCTCTTCCACTTGCTAACATTCCGGTTGGTACAGTTATCCACAACATCGAGCTTCAACCAGGTAAAGGTGCTGAACTTATCCGTGCCGCTGGTGCTTCTGCTCAAGTATTGGGTCAAGAAGGTAAATATGTTCTTGTTCGTCTTCAATCTGGTGAAGTACGTATGATTCTTGGAACATGTCGTGCAACTATCGGTACTGTAGGTAACGAACAACAATCACTTATCAACCTTGGTAAAGCAGGACGTAGCCGTTGGAAAGGTATCCGCCCAACAGTTCGTGGTTCTGTAATGAACCCGAATGATCACCCACACGGTGGTGGTGAAGGTAAAGCACCAGTTGGACGTAAAGCGCCATCTACTCCTTGGGGTAAACCTGCGCTTGGTCTTAAAACTCGTAACAAGAAAGCTAAATCTGACAAACTTATCGTTCGTCGTCGTAACGAAAAATAATTTCGTCGCTTAGCACATAACATCCGCCAACTCGGTAGCGCTTCTTAGTGCAAGCCGCTGTGGTACATTCAATTTAAAGGAGAAAACTACAAAATGGGACGCAGTCTTAAAAAGGACCTTTCGTCGATGAGCATTTGATGAAAAAAGTTGAAGCTCAAGCTAACGACGAAAAAGAAAAAAGTTATCAAAACTTGGTCACGTCGTTCAACGATCTTCCCAAGTTTCATTGGTTACACTATTGCAGTTTATGACGGACGTAAACACGTACCTGTTTACATCCAAGAAGACATGGTAGGTCACAAGCTTGGTGAATTTGCACCAACTCGTACTTACAAGGGTCACGCGGCAGACGACAAGAAGACACGTAGAAAATAGGAGGAGAACAAAATGGCAGAAATTACTTCAGCTAAAGCAATGGCTCGTACAGTGCGTGTTTCACCTCGTAAATCACGTCTTGTTCTTGATCTTATCCGTGGTAAGAACGTTGCTGATGCAATCGCAATCTTGAAATTCACTCCAAACAAAGCAGCACGCATTGTTGAGAAAACTCTTAACTCTGCTATCGCTAACGCTGAAAACAACTTTGGTTTGGAAAAAGCTAACTTGGTAGTATCTGAAGCGTTCGCAAACGAAGGACCAACTATGAAACGTTTCCGTCCACGTGCTAAAGGTTCAGCTTCACCAATCAACAAACGCACAACTCACGTAACAGTAGTTGTGTCAGAAAAAAAATAAGGAGGTAAACTCGTGGGTCAAAAAGTACATCCAATTGGTATGCGTGTCGGGATCATCCGTGACTGGGATGCGAAATGGTATGCTGAAAAAGAATACGCAGATTACCTTCACGAAGATTTGGCAATCCGCAAATTCATTCAAAAAGAACTTGCAGACGCTTCAGTTTCAACTATTGAAATTGAACGTGCTGTAAACAAAGTTATTGTTTCACTTCACACTGCTAAACCAGGTATGGTTATCGGTAAAGGTGGGGCAAACGTTGATGCACTTCGTGCAGCACTTAACAAATTGACTGGTAAACAAGTACACATCAACATCATTGAGATCAAAAATCCTGATTTGGACGCTCACCTTGTTGGTGAAGGTATTGCTCGTCAATTGGAACAACGTGTTGCTTTCCGTCGTGCACAAAAACAAGCAATCCAACGTGCTATGCGTGCTGGAGCTAAAGGGATCAAAACTCAAGTATCAGGTCGTTTGAACGGTGCAGATATTGCCCGTGCTGAAGGATACTCAGAAGGAACTGTTCCACTTCACACACTTCGTGCAGATATCGATTACGCTTGGGAAGAAGCAGATACTACATACGGTAAACTTGGTGTTAAAGTTTGGATCTACCGTGGAGAAGTTCTTCCGGCTCGTAAAAACACTAAAGGAGGCAAATAACAAATGTTAGTACCTAAACGTGTTAAACACCGTCGTGAATTCCGTGGAAAAATGCGCGGTGAAGCAAAAGGTGGTAAAAAGAAGTAGCATTCGGTGAATACGGTCTTCAAGCTACAACTAGCCACTGGATTACAAACCGTCAAATCGAGGCTGCTCGTATTGCCATGACTCGTTACATGAAACGTGGTGGTAAGGTTTGGATTAAGATCTTCCCACACAAATCATACACTGCTAAAGCTATCGGTGTACGTATGGGTTCTGGTAAAGGGGCACCTGAAGGTTGGGTAGCACCAGTTAAACGTGGTAAAGTAATGTTCGAAATCGCAGGTGTTTCTGAAGAAGTTGCACGTGAAGCACTTCGTCTTGCTAGCCACAAATTGCCAGTTAAATGTAAATTTGTGAAACGTGAAGCAGAATAAGGAGAAGACATGAAACTTGAAGAAATCAAAAAAGTTTGTTGCTGAGCTTCGTGGCTTGTCTCAAGAAGAGCTTGCTAAAAAAGAAAACGAACTTAAGAAAGAACTTTTCGACCTTCGTTTCCAAGCTGCAGCAGGTCAACTTGATCAAACTGCCCGTTTGAACGAAGTGAAAAACAAATTGCACGTGTTAAAACTGTGCAATCTGAAATCAAATAATAGATTGGGAAAGGAGCAATTCTAATAATGGAACGTAATCAACGTAAAACCCTTGTTGGACGCGTAGTATCTGACAAGATGGATAAAACAATCACAGTTGTAGTTGAAACTAAACGTAACCACCCAGTCTATGGTAAACGTATCAACTATTCTAAAAAATACAAAGCTCATGATGAAAACAATGTTGCTAAAGAAGGCGATATCGTTCGTATCATGGAAACTCGTCCGCTTTCAGCTACAAAACGCTTCCGTCTTGTAGAAGTCGTGGAAGAAGCTGTTATTATCTAATAAAACTAAAAGGAGACAATTGAAATGATTCAACAAGAAAGTCGCTTAAAAGTTGCTGATAATAGCGGTGCTCGTGAAATCTTGACAATCAAAGTTCTTGGTGGTTCAAAAAGTAAATTCGCGAGCATCGGTGATGTAATCGTTGCATCAGTAAAACAAGCTACTCCTGGTGGTGCGGTTAAGAAAGGTGACGTTGTAAAAGCTGTTATCGTTCGTACAAAAACTGGTGCTCGCCGTCCAGACGGTTCATACATCAAGTTTGATGACAACGCTGCAGTAATCATCCGCGATGACAAAACTCCTCGCGGAACTCGTATCTTTGGCACAGTTGCACGTGAATTGCGTGACGGTGGATACATGCGTATCGTATCTTTGGCGCCAGAAGTACTTTAATCTGAATTAACACAAACTTAGTCCCCTGATATGTTCAGGGTGCCCATTAGGGCGTAAGAAATAATAGGAGAAATACTCAAATGTTTGTAAAAAAAGGCGATAAAGTTCGCGTTATTGCTGGTAAAGACAAAGGCGTAGGAGCTGTTGTTCTTAAAGCTCTTCCAAAAGTAAACAAAGTTGTTGTAGAAGGTGTTGCAATCATCAAAAACACCAAAAACCATCAGCTGAAAACCCTCAAGGTGCGATCGTTGAAAAAGAAGCTCCAATCCATGCTTCTAACGTTCAAGTTTTGGACAAAAACGGTGTTGCTGGACGTGTTGGCTACAAATTTGTAGACGGCAAAAAAGTTCGCTACAACAAAAAATCAGGCGAAGTGCTTGACTAATCACGAAGGAAAGGAGAAAGTATTAAATGGCTAACCGTCTTAAAGAAAAATACACTAACGAAGTAATTCCAGCTTTGACTGAAAAATTCAATTATTCTTCAGTTATGGCTGTGCCAAAAGTTGATAAAATCGTTATCAACATGGGTGTTGGTGAAGCTGTAAACAACGCTAAAACTCTTGAAAAAGCTGCTGCTGAGTTGGCACTTATTTCAGGTCAAAAACCATTGATCACTAAGGCTAAAAAATCAATCGCCGGCTTCCGTCTTCGTGAAGGAGTTGCGATCGGTGCAAAAGTTACCCTTCGTGGTGAACGTATGTACGAATTCTTGGATAAATTGGTAACAGTTTCACTTCCACGTGTACGTGACTTCCATGGTGTTCCAACTAAATCATTTGATGGACGTGGTAACTACACACTTGGGTTAAAAACAACTTATCTTCCCAGAAATCAACTTTGATGATGTTGATAAAACTCGTGGTTTGGATATCGTAATCGTAACTACAGCGAACACAGACGAAGAAGGTCGTGAATTGCTTAAAGGCCTTGGAATGCCGTTTGCAAAATAATCTAGGAGGTAAATAAATTGGCTAAAAATCTATGATTGCTAAGAACAAACGCCCAGCGAAGTTCTCTACGCAAGCTTACACTCGTTGCGAACGTTGTGGACGTCCACACTCAGTTTATCGCAAATTTAAACTTTGCCGTGTTTGCTTCCGTGAATTGGCTTACAAAGGTCAAATTCCAGGTGTTACCAAAGCTTCTTGGTAAAAAACATGGTACATTTAAGTTAGTTCACCTAATTTGAATGTATTTAACACAATCTGAGCCTAGCTCAATCATTAACTAGCAAGTGAATTATTCAAACTACTAGTAAGAGGAGAAAATATAAAATGGTTATGACTGACCCAATTGCAGATTTCTTGACACGTATTCGTAACGCTAACCAAGCTAAACACGAAGTACTTGAAGTACCTGCATCAAACATCAAAAAAGGGATCGCTGAAATCCTTAAACGCGAAGGTTTTGTAAGAATGTTGAAATCATCGAAGATGACAAACAAGGCATCATCCGTGTATTCCTTAAATACGGACCAAACGGTGAAAAAGTTATCACTAACTTGAAACGTGTTTCTAAACCAGGACTTCGTGTTTACTCTAAACGTGAAGATGTTCCTAAAGTTCTTAACGGACTTGGAATTGCTATCCTTTCAACTTCTGAAGGTTTGCTTACTGATAAAGAAGCACGCCAAAAGAACGTTGGTGGGGAAGTTATCGCTTACGTTTGGTAAGAAGCTGATACTAAGCACTTATCTCAAATGATTTGTGCGAGTTTCGTTGATTATATTCGATGAGACTCATCCCCGTGAAAACTAGTCACTTTGTGAAAACTGGCCCGCAAAGGCCTTGACAATTTAACAGGAGAATAAAAAACTATGTCACGTATTGGTAATAAAGTTATCGTGTTGCCTGCTGGTGTTGAAATCACTAACAATGACAACGTTGTAACTGTAAAAGGACCTAAAGGCGAACTCACTCGTGAGTTTAACAAAAACATTGAAATCAAAGTTGAAGGCAACGAAGTTACACTTCACCGTCCAAACGACTCAAAAGAAAACAAAACAATCCACGGTACTTCACGTGCAAACTTGAACAACATGGTTGTTGGTGTTTCTGAAGGATTCAAAAAGAACTTGAAATGCGCGGTGACGGATATCGTGCGCAACTCCAAGGAACAAAACTTGTTCTTTCAGTTGGTAAATCTCACCAAGACGAAGTTGAAGCTCCAGAAGGTATTACTTTTGAAGTACCATCTGCAACTTCAATCGTTGTAAGTGGTATTAACAAAGAAGTTGTTGGTCAAACAGCTGCTTACATCCGTAGCCTTCGTTCACCAGAACCTTACAAAGGTAAAGGTATCCGTTACGTTGGTGAATACGTACGTCGTAAAGAAGGTAAAACTGGTAAATAATAGGATTTTATCCTTGTGGCAATTCTTTTTGGATTGTCTCTTTACCAAAAGCTCTCATGAGCAAGCATTATAATTAAGAGGTGAAAATTGTGATTTCGAAACCAGATAAAAACAAAATCCGTCAAAAACGCCACCGTCGCGTTCGCGGAAAACTCTCTGGAACTGCTGATCGCCCACGTTTGAACGTATTCCGTTCTAATACAGGCATCTACGCTCAAGTAATTGATGACGTAGCGGGTGTAACGCTCGCAAGCGCTTCAACTCTTGACAAAGAAGTTTCAAAAGGAACTAAAACTGAACAAGCCGTTGTTGTCGGCAAACTTGTTGCTGAACGTGCAGTAGCTAAAGGTATTTCTGAAGTGGTGTTCGACCGCGGTGGATATCTATATCACGGACGTGTTAAAGCTTTGGCTGATGCAGCTCGTGAAAACGGATTGAAATTCTAATAGGAGGACACTAGAAAATGGCATTTAAAGATAATGCAGTTGAACTTGAAGAACGCGTAGTTGCCATCAACCGTGTAACAAAAGTTGTTAAAGGTGGACGCAACATGCGTTTTGCAGCTCTTGTAGTTGTTGGTGACCGTAATGGCCGTGTTGGATTTGGTACTGGTAAAGCTCAAGAGGTTCCAGAAGCTATCCGTAAAGCAGTTGAAGCAGCTAAGAAAAAACCTTATCGAAGTTCCTATGGTTGGAACAACAATTCCACATGAAGTAACATCAGTATTTGGGGGAGCTCGTGTATTGTTGAAACCAGCTATCGAAGGGGCTGGGGTTGCTGCTGGTGGAGCAGTTCGTGCCGTTGTCGAATTGGCGGGTGTTGCAGATGTTACATCTAAATCACTTGGATCAAACACTCCAATCAACATCGTTCGTGCAACAGTTAACGGTTTGGCACAATTGAAACGCGCTGATGAAGTTGCTGCCCTTCGTGGTATTTCAGTTTCTGACTTGGCATAAGAAAGGAGATAACAATGGCTCAAATTAAAATTACTTTGACTAAGTCTCCAATCGGACGCAAACCAGAACAACGTAAAACAGTTGTTGCTCTTGGACTTGGTAAATTGAATAGCTCAGTTGTTAAAGAAGACAACGCTGCTATCCGTGGTATGGTCAACGCAGTATCTCACTTGGTAACTGTAGAAGACGTTAAATAAAAATTGATTTAAGTCGTGAGGGTTCCCTTGCGACTCAAACTGAATTTCATGTATAGGCGAGTTTCTAATTGAGCTACCTTACTTGGTTAGAGGCGCTAGCATTTTGCAAAAAGAGGAGAAAATAATAATGAAACTTCATGAATTGAAACCTGCTGAAGGTTCTCGTAAAGTCCGTAACCGCGTAGGTCGTGGTACTTCATCTGGTAACGGTAAAACTTCAGGTCGTGGTCAAAAAGGTCAAAAAGCTCGTAGCGGTGGCGGTGTACGTCTTGGTTTTGAAGGTGGACAAACTCCATTGTTCCGTCGTCTTCCAAAACGTGGATTTACAAACATCAACGCTAAAGAATACGCACTTGTAAACCTTGATCAATTGAACGTCTTTGAAGATGGTACAGAAGTAACTCCAGCAGTTCTTAAAGAAGCTGGAATCGTTCGTGCTGAAAAATCAGGCGTTAAAGTTCTTGGTAACGGCGAATTGACTAAGAAATTGACTGTTAAAGCAGCTAAATTCTCAAAATCAGCTGAAGAAGCTATCACTGCTAAAGGTGGTTCAGTTGAAGTCATCTAATGAGGGGTAACTCATTATGTTCTTTAAACTATTAAAAGACGCATTGAAAGTCAAAAACGTTCGTAATAAGATTTTATTTACAATCTTCATTATTTTCGTTTTTCGTGTAGGGACTCATGTAACAGTTCCTGGTATCAATGCGGAAAGTTTGAAACAATTAAGTGATTTACCTTTCTTGAACATGCTTAACTTGGTGTCTGGTAATGCCATGAATAACTTCTCTATCTTCTCGATGGGGGTTAGTCCTTACATTACAGCATCAATCATTGTCCAACTTTTGCAGATGGATATTTATCCAAAATTTGTAGATGGGGCAAACAAGGGAAGTTGGTCGTCGTAAATTGAACCAAGCGACTCGCTACATCACTCTTGTTTTAGCCTTTGTTCAATCGATTGGTATTACAGCAAGTTTTAATACTCTCTCATCAATTTCATTGGTTAAAACACCAAATGTTTCAACCTACCTATTGATTGGGACAATTCTAACTGCTGGTAGCATAATTGTGACATGGCTGGGTGAACAAATCACAGATAAAGGTTTTGGTAATGGTGTGTCAATGATTATTTTTTCAGGGATCATTGCTTCTATTCCAAAAATGTTCTCAACGATTTACGAGGATTTCTTTGTCAATGTTCGTTCAGGAGAATTGACTCGTTCATATATCATAGTTGCTTTGTTAATTGTGGTAGGTTTGGCGATTGTCTTCTTTACGACATTTGTTCAACAGGCAGAATATCAAATTCCAATTCAATATACTAAATTGGTTCAAGGGGCTCCAACGAGTTCTTATCTTCCATTGAAAGTTAATCCGGCTGGTGTTATTCCCGTTATCTTTGCTAGCTCGATTACAACAATTCCTAGTACTATTCTTCCATTCTTTTCTAAGGTTACATGGTTATCACACTTACAAGGACTACTCTCGTATAATACACCTAGCGGAATGATTACTTACGCGATATTGATTATCTTGTTTTCATTCTTCTACACATTTGTCCAAGTAAATCCTGAAAAAACTGCTGAAAATCTTCAAAAGAATGGGTCTTACATTCCTAGTGTTCGTCCAGGTCGTGAGACTGAAAAGTATATGTCTTCATTGCTTAAGAGATTGGCAACAATCGGGGCTGTATTTCTCGCGTTTATTTCATTGGCTCCAATTGCGGCTCAACAATTTATGCACCTTACAAGCTCAATCGCGCTTGGTGGTACATCTCTCTTGATCTTGATTTCAACTGGTATCGAAGGTATGAAACAACTCGAAGGTTACCTATTGAAACGTCAGTACGTTGGATTTATGAATCTTGAAGACTAAGTCTTCTCATGAACAATTGAGAGGGAAAGAAAGGTTACTTTCTGTCCCTTCTCTTTTTTTTTTTGATAACTCTACCAATGTTTTTAAACGTTGATAGAGTTATTTGAAAACAAAAATAAGGAGTTCGTAAGATGAATCTTTTAATTATGGGTCTACCAGGTGCTGGTAAAGGGACTCAAGCTGCAAAAATTGTTGAAGAATTTGGTGTAGCGCACATCTCTACTGGCGATATGTTCCGCGCAGCGATGGCTAACCAAACTGAAATGGGTGTTTTGGCAAAATCATTCATCGATAAAGGTGAATTGGTACCAGATGAAGTGACAAACGGAATCGTTAAAGAGCGTTTGGCTGAATCTGATATTGGAAAAAGGTTTCTTTTGATGGGTATCCACGTACTATTGAGCAAGCTCATGCTTTGGATGAAACTTTGAAAGCACTTGGTATTAAACTTGACGGTGTAATCAATATCGAAGTGGATCCATCTTGCCTTCTTGAACGCTTTGAGTGGTCGTATTATTCGTCGAAACAGGTGAAACTTACCATAAAGTATTCAACCCAACTAAGGTTGAAGGAACATGTGAGGCGAACATGAATTTTCCAACGTGAAGATGACAAGCCTGAAACTGTTAAACGTCGTCTTGACGTAAACATTGCTCAGGGTGAGCCAATTCTTGCTCATTATCGTGAGCTTGGTCTTGTATCAGATATTCAAGGTAATCAAGATATCGACGATGTATTCGCTGATGTTAAAAAAGCGATTGCAGCAATTAAATAATTATATAATCTTACTTGCGTATCAGACTTAAGCATGTTATAATACTTTAGTCTGACTTATAATTGTTACCTCTGTGCTCAGAGGAAATCAAATCGAAATTTTGGAGGTACTTTTGCGTGGCAAAAGACGATGTGATTGAAGTAGAAGGTAAAGTAGTAGATACTATGCCGAATGCTATGTTTACGGTTGAACTTGAAAATGGACATCAGATTTTAGCAACAGTTTCTGGTAAAATTCGTAAAAACTATATTCGTATTTTGGTCGGTGACCGTGTGACTGTTGAAATGAGTCCGTACGATTTGACACGTGGACGTATCACATACCGCTTTAAATAATCGAAAAACTTGGAGGGATTAAAAAATGAAAGTAAGACCATCGGTCAAACCAATTTGCGAATACTGTAAAGTTATTCGTCGTAACGGTCGTGTTATGGTAATTTGTCCAACAAATCCAAAAACACAAACAACGTCAAGGATAAGATAGAAAGGAGAAAACATGGCTCGTATTGCTGGAGTTGACATTCCAAATGACAAACGTGTAGTAATTTCATTGACTTATGTGTACGGTATCGGACTTGCAACATCTAAGAAAATCTTGGCTGCTGCAGGCGTTTCTGAAGACATCCGCGTTAAAGATTTGACAAAGATCAAGAAGACGCTATCCGTCGCGAAGTTGGACGCAATCAAAGTTGAAGGTGACCTTCGTCGTGAAGTAAACTTAACATCAAACGCTTGATGGAAATCGGTTCATACCGTGGTATCCGTCACCGTCGTGGACTTCCAGTTCGTGGACAAAACACTAAAAACAATGCTCGCACTCGTAAAGGTAAAGCTGTTGCGATTGCAGGTAAGAAAAAATAATTAAAATAAAATAGGAGGTAAAAATCATTGGCTAAACCAACACGTAAACGTCGTGTGAAAAAGAATATCGAATCTGGTATTGCTCATATTCACGCTACGTTTAACAACACAATTGTTATGATTACTGATGTGCATGGTAACGCAATCGCTTGGTCATCTGCAGGTGCACTTGGATTTAAAGGTTCTCGTAAATCTACACCATTTGCTGCTCAAATGGCATCTGAAGCTGCTGCAAAAGCTGCTCAAGAACACGGACTTAAAACAGTTGTAACTGTTAAGGGTCCTGGTTCAGGTCGTGAGTCTGCTATCCGTGCACTTGCTGCTGCTGGTCTAGAAGTAACAGCAATCCGTGATGTAACTCCTGTACCACATAATGGTGCTCGTCCTCCAAAACGTCGTCGTGTGTAATCTTTAATAACAATAGTACACAAGGTTCGTTTCGAGGGAGTATAATAAATGATTGAGTTTGAAAAACCAATAATAACAAAAATTGATGAAAATAAAGATTACGGCAAATTTGTCATCGAACCACTAGAACGTGGTTATGGTACAACTTTGGGTAACTCTCTTCGTCGTGTACTTTTGTCATCACTTCCAGGTGCTGCCGTAACATCAATTAAGATTGATGGAGTACTCCACGAATTTGATACCGTTCCAGGAGTCCGTGAAGACGTGATGCAAATCATTCTGAACATTAAAGGGATTGCAGTGAAATCATACGTTGAAGACGAAAAAATCATTGAACTTGATGTTCAAGGTCCAGCTGAAGTTACTGCTGGAGATATCTTGACTGATAGCGACATTGAAATTGTTAACCCTGATCATTATCTTTTCACTATCGCTGACGGCGCTTCTTTGAAAGCGACTATGACAGTAGCTACAAACCGTGGTTATGTTCCAGCAGATGAAAACAAGAAAGACGATGCACCAGTGGGAACATTGGCTGTAGATTCTATTTACACACCAGTGAAAAAAGTCAACTATCAAGTAGAGCCTGCTCGTGTAGGTAGCAATGATGGATTTGACAAATTGACAATCGAAATCATGACAAACGGAACAATCATCCCTGAAGATGCCCTCGGTCTCTCGGCTCGCGTTTTGATTGAACACTTGAACTTGTTTACTGACCTTACTGATGTTGCTAAAGCTACTGATGTAATGAAAGAAACTGAAAAAGTGAACGATGAAAAGGTGCTTGACCGTACCATCGAAGAACTTGATTTGTCTGTACGCTCATATAACTGTTTGAAACGTGCCGGTATTAATACCGTTCATGATTTGACAGAAAAAACTGAGCCTGAAATGATGAAAGTCCGTAACCTAGGTCGTAAATCTCTTGAAGAAGTCAAAGTCAAAGTTGGCTGATCTTGGACTTGGACTCAAAAACGATAAATAAAATATAGGAGGATAACATGGCTTACCGTAAACTTGGACGCACAAGCTCACAGCGTAAAGCGGTTCTTCGTGATTTGACTACAGATCTTATCATTAACGAATCAATCGTGACAACTGAAGCTCGTGCTAAAGAAATCCGTAAAACTGTTGAAAAAATGATTACTCTAGGTAAACGTGGTGATTTGCACGCACGTCGTCAAGCAGCTGCTTTCGTACGTAATGAAATCGCATCTGAAAACTATGATGAAGCTAAAGATGAGTACACTTCTACTACAGCACTTCAAAAATTGTTCTCAGAAATTGCACCTCGTTATGCTGAACGTAATGGTGGTTATACTCGTATTCTTAAAACTGAACCACGTCGTGGTGATGCTGCGCCAATGGCGATCATCGAATTAGTATAATAATCACCAATTTTGTTGAGTGTTATGATGATGGAATAGCTTAGCTTTTCTTAGTCTAGCTCTGGTCTACCGCTGGGCATACGCCTAGCGGGAACACTCATCATAAAAATGGGAATAAATAAGCATGTAACGCTTGTTTACGAAAGGTAATACGGTTATTTTTCGTAAGCAGGCGTTTTTTTGGCTATAAATCGTCTGAATATTTTGATATAATGGAATAAGCTTATTTTAAAAAAGGGGGGACACTATTTTGACAACAGCCAAGGAACTGCTTAAGCAAAGGTATTATGAGCCAATTAAGGAGCAACCCTGAATTATTTGTGGGGATTGAGTTGGAATATCCAGTTGTTAATTTGAGTGGTAATGCTACAGATGTCTCTCTTACAAAACAGTTACTAGTCTATCTCTTGGATAATTTTGATTTTCAAGCTGATAAGTATGATTCTGATAACAATCCTATTCAGCTTATTGATAAAGCTTCTGGAGATATGATTCTTTTTGAAGTCTCCTACAATACGATTGAGTTTGCTTTTGCAAAGGCTGAAAGAATCTCTGAGGTTGAGGAACGTTTGGATACTTACTTCGGTATAATCCAACCTTATCTTCAGAATCATAATCATGAGTTGCAAGGTTGGGGAGTGAATCCAAACTGGGCAAAGAATGATAATAGGCCTGTTAAATCTCCTCGTTATGAGATGCTTATGGATTTTCTCGAGCTCTCTAAAGCAAAGAACGATTCTTTCTTTCATGATTATCCAGAATATGGTTCTTTCATCTGTGGGAGTCAGGTACAGTTAGATGTTTCAAAAACGTCCTATTTAAGGGTTTTAAATGCTTTTAATCAAATAGAGGGACCCAAGGCAGTATTATTGGCAAACTCTGAATTTTGGGGCTCAGATTGGGATTTAGCGCTTTCTCGTGATGTTTTCTGGGAGAATTCCATGCATGGTGTTTTTGAGGAAAATGCAGGGTGTATTTCCCAAGGTGTTTAAGAGCGAAGATGACTATTTTTCTTACTTGTCTGAGACAGCCATTTTTACTGCTAAGCGTGGTGACGAAACCTACTATTTTGAACCAATACGTGCTAAAGACTACCTAAGTACGCCATCTGTCAAAGCACACTCTATTCATGGTGAAGTAGTCACTATTGAGCCAAGTGAGGAAGATTTTAAGACTCACCGTTCTTATCAATTCCAAGATTTAACGACGCGAGGGAACTATTGAGTTTCGCAGTGTTTGTACCCAACCTTTCTCATCAACTTTTGCGCCGGCAGCCTTTCACCTTGGTCTTTTAGTCAATTTGGAAAATCTGGAAAATATTTTGAATGACTCACCCTTTTTTGAAGCATTTGACTATGATTTTCCTAGAATTCGTCGTTTATTTTCGAAAAGGATATTTCTGATACAGATCTCAAAATGATTTTACCTTTGACAGAATCGTTATTGTCTTGTGCTGAGGATGGCTTAAAATTGCGTGGTTTTGGAGAAGAAGTTTACTTAGCTTCCCTTAGAGAGAAATTAGATAAACTGAATAAGAGTTTAGCTTAACTTTTGATAAAAGATATAATAGATAAGTTTTTGCTAAAAAAATTTAAAAAAGGCAAAAAGTATTGACGTCAGCAAACAATAAATGGTATTATATAGTAGTTGTTTCGAAAGAGACAAGAGAAAGTTATAAAAACTTTCAAAAAAGTATTGACACGAGTTGTCGATCTTGATATAATAACTAATGTTGTTAGCGGAAATGGCGGAATTGGCAGACGCGCAGGACTAAGGATCCTGTGACCGCTTTAGGTCGTGAGGGTTCAAGTCCCTCTTTCCGCAGAGTAACCAGTCAGATGACTGGTTTTTTTGTATTAAAAAATCAAAACGCTTACAAATTGTAGAAAAGCTAGTTTTTTGAGTCTAATTGTGATAGAATAAACTTGTAAACGGGTTCAAACCCAAAAAAATATAGGAGGCCTTTATAATGGCAATCGTTTCAGCAGAAAAATTTGTCCAAGCAGCTCGTGATAATGGTTACGCAGTTGGTGGATTTAACACAAACAACCTTGAGTGGACTCAAGCTATCTTGCGTGCAGCAGAAGCTAAACAAGCTCCAGTACTTATCCAAACTTCTATGGGTGCAGCTAAGTACATGGGTGGTTACAAATTGTGTAAAGTTCTTATCGAAGAATTGGTTGAATCAATGGGTATCACTGTACCAGTTGCTATTCACCTTGACCACGGTCACTACAATGACGCTTTGGAATGTATCCGTGTAGGTTACACTTCAGTTATGTTTGACGGTTCACACCTTCCAGTTGAAGAAAACCTTGAAAAAGCAGCTAAAGTTGTTGAATTTGCACACGCTAACGGTGTATCAGTTGAAGCTGAAGTTGGTACAATCGGTGGTGAAGAAGATGGTATCATCGGTGATGGTGAATTGGCACCAATCGAAGATGCTAAAGCTATGGTTGCAACTGGTATCGACTTCCTTGCAGCAGGTATCGGTAACATCCACGGTCCTTATCCAGAAAACTGGAGCGGACTTCACCTTGACCACTTGCAAAAATTGACAGAAGCTGTTCCTAACTTCCCAATCGTATTGCACGGTGGATCAGGTATTCCTGATGATCAAATCCAAGCAGCTATCAAACTTGGTGTTGCTAAAGTTAACGTTAACACTGAATGTCAAATCGCATTTGCTAACGCAACACGTAAATTTGTTGCTGAATACGAAGCAAATGAAGCAGAATACGACAAGAAGAAACTCTTCGACCCACGTAAATTCTTGAAACCAGGTTTCGAAGCTATTACAGAAGCTGTTGAAGAACGTATCGACGTATTCGGTTCAGCAAACAAAGCTTAATTAGCTTATTAAAACAAGGTCCTTTTCGGATCTTGCTATTTTTTTGTACTAAAATACTTAGTTAGTATCTGCCAATCAATCTGTGATTGAGAGTGAACAAATTTTAAAGAGTGGATATGGCTTTGGTTGATAGATTCTATTTGCTAACTTTTTAAGATATGCTATAATATGAATATGTTTGATAATTATATTGTACCTGTATTTTTTGGTGGTGGAGCTCTTGCCCTACTAGGTTTAGTGTTATTTGGTTGGGCCTTGCCTTCATTTTTGAAGGGTAAGTGGTCTTATTTGATTTCTTTGCTAGGTTTAGGTTTGGTTGCTTTTGCCTATTTTGATTCGGCGATTGTTATCACTTATAAAATCTGGCTTGGATTGCTAGGTGTCATCATGATTGGTTGGGGACTTCCTTTCAACAATCGCAAGGGACGCCGTGCGATGACTATTTTCTGGGCTGTCATGGCAATCGTTGTGGGTATTGCTGCTATTGCATTCACTATTGCTTATGGTGTTATTAACCGCCACTAACATGAAACTGTAAAACATGCTATAATAATGGCATGTTTTATTTTATGACCCTATCATTTATTATCATGCCTGCCTTGGGTTGCTTCTTAATAGGTTTGGCTTTTGCTAAATCAGATCGTTGGGACTTTTCTTGGATTTTATCCTTAATTGGTTTGGTGGCCTTTATTTCTTCTTTTTTTTGGCATATAGCACGCGTAGATTTATGGTTTATGCTAAGTTATAGTGTTGGTCCTTTTTGATGGGATTTGGTTTCTCTTGGGATCTAAGTAAGAAACGCCGTAGGCAGTTATTATTATTAGGGGTATTTTTCCTTATCTTTTTTGTGATTCTGTACTATCTTGTTGTGCGAATCCTGAATACAGCTGTTGTCTAAAGGAGGGCTGTCATGTTGCTAGATTTAGAAGAGAAGACACGTGTGCTTATAGAAGATATTGTTGAACGTTCAGCTATTGGGCGAGGAGCTATCTTTGTCTTGGGCTTGTCTTCCAGTGAGGTTGCTGGTGGGATAATCGGAAAAGCCTCTAGCCGTGAAATTGGCCAACGAATTGTGAAAACGATTCTTGAAGTTTTGGAACCTAAAGGAATTTACTTGGCTGTTCAAGGATGCGAACATCTGAATCGTGCTTTGGTTGTTGAGCGTGAGCTCGCCCTGGCTAAAGATTTGGAAATTGTCAATGTTCTTCCGACCTTGCACGCTGGGGGAAGTGGTCAGCTGGCTGCTTTCGACTATATGAAGGATCCTGTTGAGGTTGAGGAAATTGTCGCTCAGGCTGGTATCGATATTGGGGATACCTCTATTGGTATGCATGTGAAGAGGGTCCAAGTTCCTCTTCGCCCGATTGCTCCAGAATTAGGTGGTGCCCATGTGACTGCTTTGGCGAGTCGACCTAAGTTGATTGGTGGAGCTCGGGCAGAGTATTTAGCAGATCCTATTCGTAAAAACTAAAAAAAGTATCGGACAAGAGTGTTCGATACTTTTTCTGTTAGCTGAGCCTTTTCTTTCAATGGTGGCGCTTAGCATAATCAACAAATTTGAATTTTTCTAGTTTGTGGCGACTTTCTGTAAATTGGAACTGTTTCCCATTACTTAAATAAACTTTTGAACGAATACAGACAACGTGCAGGTCCTTACCTAGGTCTATGAGAATCTTATCTTGCTCAGTAGCATTATCGATAGTGATTTCTTTAAAGGCATGGGAAATACTGAGGTTGAGATGATTTTCAAGGTAGTCGTAAATAGAGTGCTTAGCAATGTCTCGATTTAGTTGAGGAATGAGCTTTGCATCCAGGTAGTCAATATCAACTACAGAGGCACAGCCTTCAACCACTCTCTGACGGATAACACGCCAAACTTGTTGGCTACTGGAGAATCCAGTTTTTTCTGAGAGTTTGCTATCAACGATGATTTTGTCCAGAGAAATGACATTGGTTTGAGAGTCAATGCCTTGTTGCTCCATTAGTTCTTGATAGCTAGTAAGGTCAGACACAGGAAAGTTGATTTGTTCCTGGTTAATAACCTGAGAGCCAGAGCCATGAATTTTTTTGACCAAGCCTTCTTCAACGAGTAAGGTTAATGCCTTTCGTATAGTATCTCTACTAACCTGGTAAGATTGAACCAGTTCTTGCTCGGTGGGGAGAAAGTCTCCCACTTGATACTTTTGCTCATGGATAGCTTTTTTCTAAATCCTTATAAATAATCTGATATTTTTTCATCTTTCTCCTCATTTGTAGGTAAAAAACATACAACCGATGCTTTTTACAAAAATATGTTAAAAAACACCGGAACACTTGCAGACAAATTTGCAATCGTTTACAATCAGTTTATCAAGTCAATCAGATATTGTCAAAAAAGAAAAGGAGATTCAAATGGGTAAATTTGAACAAGAAGCAAAAGATCTGCTTGCTGCAATCGGTGGTAAAGAAAATGTGACTGCTGTTACTCACTGTGCGACGCGCATGCGTTTCGTTCTTGGTAATGACAAGAAGGCAGATGTGAAAACAATCGAAGCCATTCCTGCTGTTAAGGGACTTTCACCAATGCAGGTCAATTCCAAGTTATCATTGGTAATGATGTACCAATCTTTTATAACGATTTCACTGCTGTATCAGGGATTGAAGGTGTTTCTAAGGAAGCTGCTAAATCAGCTGCTAAGAGCAACCAAAACCCAGTTCAGCGTGTTATGACAACCTTAGCCGAGATCTTTACACCTATTATTCCAGCCCTTATCGTTGGGGGATTAATTCTTGGTTTCCGTAATGTTCTTGAGGGTGTGCATTGGTCTATGCTTGACGGTAAGACAATTACCGAGGTTTCTCAGTTCTGGTCAGGAGTGAATCACTTCTTGTGGTTGCCTGGTGAAGCTATTTTCCAATTCTTGCCTGTAGGTATTACTTGGTCTGTTTCTCGTAAAATGGGAACTAGCCAAATTCTTGGAATTGTTTTGGGTATTTGTCTGGTGTCACCACAATTGCTTAATGCTTATTCAGTAGCATCGACACCAGCGTCTGAAATTGCTAAGGATTGGGTTTGGGATTTTGGATTCTTTACTGTTAATCGTATAGGTTATCAAGCGCAAGTTATTCCTGCCCTTCTTGCTGGTTTGTCACTTTCTTATCTTGAAATTTTCTGGCGTAAACATGTACCAGAAGTAGTATCAATGATTTTTGTACCGTTCTTGTCATTGATTCCAGCCCTTATTTTGGCTCATACTGTTTTAGGTCCTATTGGTTGGACTATTGGCCAAGCTCTTTCAACAGTGGTTCTTGCTGGTTTGACAGGACCTGTTAAATGGCTCTTTGGTGCTATTTTTGGTGCTCTTTATGCGCCATTTGTGATCACAGGTCTTCACCACATGACCAATGCCATCGATACCCAATTGATTGCGGACGCAGGTGGAACAGCTCTTTGGCCTATGATTGCTCTATCAAACATTGCTCAAGGGTCAGCAGTCTTTGCTTACTATATTATGCACCGTCATGATGAACGAGAAGCTCAGATTTCTCTTCCATCAACAATTTCAGCCTATCTTGGTGTAACAGAACCAGCTCTCTTCGGGGTTAACGTCAAATATATTTACCCATTTGTTGCGGGTATGATTGGTTCATCTATCGCAGGTCTTCTATCAGTAACCTTTAACGTTACAGCGGCCTCTATCGGTATTGGTGGTTTGCCTGGTATCCTATCAATTCAACCTAAGTATATGATTCCATTTGCAGGAATTATGCTTGTTGCTATCATTGTACCTATGGTCCTAACTTTCTTCTTCCGCAAGGCGGGTCTCTTTACTAAGACAGAAGATGATACAGAACTTAAGGAAGAATTTGCAGCTCAAGAAGAGGCTGAATTTGCATCACATACTGCTACTTCAACGGTTCTTGCTGAATCAGCAGAGGTTGTTAGTCCACTTGCTGGTCAAGTTAAACCACTTAGCCAAGCCACAGACCCTGTCTTTTCATCAGGTGTCATGGGACAAGGTGTCGTCATCGAACCAAGCCAGGGGGAATTGGTTTCACCAGTTAATGGGACAGTGACAGTACTCTTCCCAACTAAGCACGCCGTAGGTATCGTTTCTGAAGAAGGTGTTGAAATGCTAATGCACATTGGTATGGATACTGTTAGCCTTGACGGAAAAGGCTTTGAATCACATATTAAACAAGGTGATAAAGTTGTTGTTGGTCAACAATTGATTAGCTTTGATATGGATGTTATCAAAGAAGCTGGTTTGGTCACTGATACTCCAGTTATCATTACAAATCAAGATGATTTCCAAGCAGATGTTGAAGGGGATCTTCCACGTGATATCAAACGTGGTGATGTTCTCATGATTGCTCATCGAACAAAATAAGCTAAGGGGTGAAAACGTTACGGTCCACCCTTTGATAAAAAAAGAGGTTAAATAAATGGCATTAGATAAAACAAAGGTTGTATACCAAATTTATCCAAAATCATATAAGGACACGACAGGAAATGGAATCGGTGATTTCAGAGGAATCATTGAAAAGATTCCTTATCTAGCAGAGTTGGGCGTGGATATGGTTTGGCTCAATCCTTTCTATCCAAGTCCACAACGTGACAATGGTTACGATATTTCAGACTACACAGCCGTCAACTCTGTCTTTGGGGATATGGCTGATTTTGAAGAAATGGTTCGTGTCGCTAAAAGAGCACAAGATTGACTTCATGCTAGACATGGTGCTTAACCATTGCTCAACGGAGCATGAGTGGTTCCAAAAAGCTTTGGCTGGTGACCAGTATTATCAAGATTTCTTCTTTATTCAGGATCAACCAACTGATTGGTCGTCTAAATTTGGTGGTTCTGCCTGGGCTCCTTTTGGAGATACAGGGAAATACTATCTTCACCTCTTTGATGAAACACAGGCGGACCTTAATTGGCGCAATCCCAATGTTCGTAAGGAGTTGTTCAAGGTGGTCAACTTCTGGCGTGACAAGGGAGTTAAAGGTTTCCGTTTCGATGTGATCAATTTGATTGGGAAAGATGAGGTCTTGGTGGATTGCCCTGAAAATGAAGGGAAACCAGCTTATACGGATAAACCAATTGTCCATGACTATCTTCGTATGATGAATGAAGCGACCTTTGGTTCTGATGATAGCTTTATGACAGTTGGAGAGATGTCATCGACAACCATTGACAACTGTGTTCTCTATTCAGCACCGGAGCGTCACGAGTTGTCTATGGCCTTTAACTTCCATCATCTTAAAGTAGACTATGAAGATGGTCAAAAATGGACCATTACTCCCTTTGATTTTGAAGAGCTCAAACGTCTCTATCATACTTGGGGCAAGGAAATGAGTGAACGTGGTGGTTGGAGTGCCCTTTTCTGGAATAACCATGACCAACCTCGTGCTTTGAATCGCTTTGTGGATATTAAGAACTTCCGTAATGAAGGAGCGACCATGCTCGCAGCTAGCATTCACTTGTCACGTGGGACCCCTTATATCTATATGGGCGAAGAAATCGGCATGATTGATCCAGACTATGATTCGATGGCAGATTATGTGGATGTCGAGTCCATCAATGCCTACCAAATGCTCTTGGACCAAGGCGAGTCTCCTGAGCAGGCCTTCAAGATCATTCAACCAAATCACGTGATAATTCTCGTACGCCAATGCAATGGGATGCTTCTGAAAATGCAGGTTTTTCAACAGGAACTCCATGGTTGAAAGCTGGCAAATCTTACAAAGATATCAATGTTGAAAAGGAAATGGATGGTCCAATCTTTACCTTCTATAAAGAATTGATTCGCTTGCGCAAAGAAATGCCCATCATTTCAGAAGGAAGCTACCTGCCAGCACTGGAAGATAGTCAACAAGTCTACGCCTTTGAACGCCACTTAGACGGTCAAAAACTCTTGGTACTCAATCATTTCTATGGAAGTGAAGTCGAAGTAGCGATTCCAAAAGACTACCAAGCATGGCGCGTGCTCTTGTCCAACTATGAGAATGTAGAGCTTGCTGAAAAGGTAAGTCTTAAGCCTTATCAAACCCTAGCAATCTTAGTAAAATAAGCCAAACTTTCCTCAGTAAATGCTTTTGCTGGGGAATTTTGTTATAATGAAAGCACTTTTAATGTTGATGGAGGAAGTGTAATGACACGCTTACAAGATGATTTTTACCATGCGATTAATGGTGAGTGGGAAAAAACAGCAGTGATTCCCGATGATAAGCCACGTACAGGTGGTTTCTCAGATTTAGCAGATGAAATTGAAGACCTTATGCTTGAAACGACTGATCAGTGGTTGGCAGGAGAGAATATTCCAGACAATGCTATTCTACAAAACTTCATTAAGTTTCACCGTATGGCTGCGGACTTTGACAAACGTGAGGCATTGGGTATCGAGCCTGTTAAACCTTGGATTGAAGAATACAAGAAGCTTTCCTCATTCTCAGAATTTGCTTCGAAAATTGCTGAGTACGAGATGTCTGGTAAACCTAATGCGTTCCCATTCGGTGTATCTCCAGACTTTATGAATGCTCAATTAAATGTCCTTTGGGCTGAAGCGCCACGTATTATTTTACCTGATACAACCTATTACATTGAGGATAATGAAAAGGGCAAGGAGCTTTTGGGAATTTGGCGTGAGATGCAGGAAGAACTCCTTGAGAAATATGGCTTTACAGCTGAAGAAATCAAAGATATCTTGGACAAGGTTATCGCCCTTGATGCTAAGTTGGCCAAGTATGTCCTTTCGAGTGAAGAATCTTCCGAGTATGTGGAACTCTACCACCCATATGATTGGGAAGACTTTACCAAGCTAGCACCGGAACTTCCACTTGATAACATCTTCACAGAAATCTTGGGACAAGTTCCTGATAAAGTTATCGTTCCTGAAGAGCGCTTCTGGACAGAATTTGCGGCGGAATATTACTCAGAAGCAAATTGGGAATTGCTTAAGGCGGACTTACTTATCGATGCTGCTACATCTTGGAATGCCTATTTGACAGACGAACTTCGTGTTCTATTTGGAAAATATGGTCGTGCGCTTTCAGGAACACCACAAGCCTGGGACAAGAAAAAAAGGAGCCTACTATTTGGCACAAGGACATTACAATCAGGCTCTTGGACTTTGGTATGCAGGTGAAAATTCTCTCCAGAAGCAAAAGCAGATGTTGAAGCGAAGGTGGCAACTATGATTGATGTTTATAAATCACGCCTTCAAACAGCAGATTGGTTGGCTCCTGAGACACGTGAAAAGGCTATTACGAAACTCAATGTCATCACACCTCATATCGGTTATCCAGAAAAACTACCTGAGACATATGATAAGAAGATTATTGATGAGAACTTGTCACTTGTTGAGAATGCACAGAAGTTAGTCGAAATTTCAGTTGCACATAGTTGGAGCAAGTGGAATCAACCTGTTGATCGTAGTGAGTGGCATATGCCTGCCCACATGGTTAATGCTTACTATGATCCACAGCAGAACCAAATTGTTTTCCCAGCAGCTATCCTTCAAGCACCTTTCTATGATATTGCACAAAGCTCATCAGCCAACTATGGTGGTATTGGTGCTGTCATTGCTCACGAGATTTCCCATGCCTTTGATACAAACGGAGCTTCCTTTGATGAGAATGGTAGTCTTAAGAACTGGTGGACTGAGGAAGACTATGCAGCCTTTAAGGAACGTACTGACAAGATTGTGGATCAGTTTGAGGGCTTGGATTCTTATGGTGCCACGGTCAATGGTAAATTGACTGTTTCTGAGAACGTGGCAGACCTTGGTGGTGTGGCCTGTGCCTTAGAAGCGGCTAAACGTGATGAAGATTTTTCGGTTCGAGAATTCTTTGTTAACTTTGCGACAATCTGGCGTATGAAGGCACGTGAAGAATACATGCAAATGTTGGCTAGCGTGGATGTCCACGCTCCTGCTAAATGGCGTACAAATGTTATCGTGAGCAATTTTGACGAATTTCATAAGGAATTTGACGTTAAAGAAGGCGACGGCATGTGGCGTGCCCCAGAAGATCGTGTGATTATTTGGTAATAATGATGAAATCTGTCCTAAAATGGATGGATTTCTTTATTTTTGTCGTTGTAAGGGTTTACAAAAATTGAATAAAGAGCTATAATAATATTGTTCAAAAGCTTGTGATTTTTTTTAACAAGTGCTTAAAAGGAGTTTTATATGACTAAAGAAATTAAACAAACTAAAGATATTCAAACAGTAATTGATGAATTGGCAATAAAGGGGTTGAAGCCCTCAATGAAATGGCTGACTTTACACAGGAGCAAGTGGATCACATTGTTCACCATGCAGCAATCGCTGCCCTTGATAAACACATGTATCTTGCAAAATTGGCTGTTGACGAAACAGGTCGTGGTATTTATGAAGACAAAGCTATCAAAAATATGTATGCTTCTGAATATATTTGGAATAGCATTAAAAATGACAAGACAGTCGGTGTTATTGCTGAAGATAAAGAACAAGGTTTGGTCTCTATCGCTGAGCCGGTAGGTGTTATCTGTGGGGTAACTCCAACAACTAATCCAACATCTACTACTATTTTCAAAGCTTTGATTGCGTTGAAAACACGTAACTCAATTGTATTTGCCTTCCACCCATCAGCTCAAAAATCATCAGCAGAAGCTGCGCGCATTGTTCGTGATGCTGCTATTGAAGCTGGTGCACCTAAGAACTGTATTCAGTGGATTGAAGAGCCATCTATCGAAGCGACTGGTCTTTTGATGAACCATCCTAAGATTGCCACAGTACTTGCGACTGGTGGACCTGGTATGGTTAAAGCAGCTTATTCAACTGGTAAACCAGCACTTGGTGTAGGAGCTGGGAATGTACCTGCCTATATTGCGGCAGATGCTAAAGTTAAACGTGCTGTCAACGATATCATTCTTTCAAAAAGTTTTGACAATGGTATGATTTGTGCTTCTGAACAAGCAGCTATCGTTGATGCAGCTATTTATGACGAAGTTAAGGCTGAATTTGAAGCACATCAATGTGTCATCATTTCTAAAAAAGCTGACATTGCTAAATTGGAAAAAGTCGTTCTTAATGAAGCGCGTACAGCTGTAAATGGTGCCATTGTAGGTCACTCAGCTATTGAAATCGCTGAAAAAGCTGGCCTTAAAGTTCCTGCAGGTACAAAATTGCTTTTGGCAGAAATTCCAGATGCAACAATGGAACACCCACTTGCCTTGGAAAAATTGTCTCCAGTACTTGCCCTTATCAAATCTGATGGCGTTGAGGATGGATTCAAAAAAGCAGAAGGTATGCTCAATTTGGGTGGTCTCGGACACACAGCTGTTATCCACACTGAAAATGAAGAGCTCCAACTCCAATATGGTATTCGCATGAAAGCCTGCCGTGTTTTGGTTAATAGTCCATCAGCTGAAGGTGGTATCGGTAATATCTACAACAATATGATTCCATCATTGACTCTTGGTTGTGGTTCATACGGTCATAACTCAGTTTCACACAATGTTAGCTCATTCGACCTCTTGAATGTCAAAACATTGTCAAAGCGTCGCAATAACATGCAATGGTTTCGCGTCCCACCAAAAATCTTCTTCGAAAAAGATTCAATAACATATCTGCGTCATATCAAAGCTAAGCGTGTAATGTTGGTCTGTGACCCAGGTATGGTTCAGTTTGGCTACGCTGCCTTGGTTAAACGCCAATTGGAACTCAACCGTCACGATCCAATGATTGAAGTTTTCTCAGATGTTGAGCCAAACCCATCTACGAATACGGTTTATAAAGGCTTGGAACGCTTTGTAGACTTCCAACCAGATGTTATCATCGCTCTTGGTGGTGGTTCTGCAATGGACGCTGCTAAGGCTATGTGGATGTTCTTTGAACACCCAGATGTAAGCTTCTTCGGTGCTAAACAAAAATTCTTGGATATTCGTAAACGTACTTACAAGATTCCATATGCTGAAAAGACCACATTTATCTGTATCCCTACAACTTCAGGTACGGGTTCAGAAGTAACGTCATTTGCGGTTATCACTGATAGTGAAACTCATATCAAGTATCCATTGGCAGATTATGCTTTGACTCCGGATATTGCTATCGTTGACCCTGCTTTGGTTATGAGTGTGCCTGCCAGCGTTACAGCTGATACAGGTATGGACGTTTTGACTCACGCCATTGAATCTTATGTATCAGTCATGGCTAGCGACTATACACGCGGACTTTCACTTCAAGCGATTAAACTTGTTTTTGAAAATCTTGAACATTCTTACCGTTTTGGTGATGAAGAATCACGTGAAAAAATGCATAATGCGTCAACAATGGCTGGTATGGCCTTTGCCAATGCCTTCCTTGGTATTAGTCACTCATTAGCACATAAGATTGGTCCAATGTACAATATTCCACACGGACGTACCAATGCAATTCTTCTACCTCACGTTATCCGCTACAATGGTCGTGATCCTCAAAAACACGCCATGTTCCCTAAATATGACTACTTCCGTGCAGACAAGGATTATGCTGATATTGCTCGTTTCATGGGATGGGGTACTGACAAACAATCAGATGCTGAATTGGTTGAAGTTTTGGCACAAAAAGTATACGAATTGGGTGTTGCCGTTGGTATTGACATGAACTGGAAGGGTCAAGGTGTTACTAAGAAACTTCTTCAAGACACTGCCTATACTTTGGCTGAACATGCTTATGAAGACCAATGTACAACAGCTAATCCGAAAGAACCACTTATTTCAGAATTGAAAGAAATCATCGAAATTGCCTTTGATTATAAAAGGATAAGCGATAGACAATAAAGTAGCTCTATAAGGGCTACTTTTTTGCCAGAAATCTTCTATATTAGAGTGTTTATCCAAATTAAAAATAAAGGACTTTCCCGAATAAGATAGAAAAACGCTTTAAGAATTGTTATAATAACCTTACAGCAAGATAAGGAGATTCCTATGACAAAAGAAGAAGGGCTTAGCTTGGGTGAAACAGCACACCCTCTTAAGCTTCATAAAATGGGACCATCAGGGGCTCTCATGGAAGGGAATAGAGCGACTAATAAGTTTAAAGAGTTTAATGCTGATAGGATGGTGAGTGTTCAATTCAATCCTAGTCAACAAGTAAAAAGAATCAAAGGAGCCAGTAACCTCGAAGAATATTGTGGGGATGGTATCAGGTGTGATTGCAGCGATACTCACCATACTTTTGATTGTTTGTCTCGTGATGGGATACCGTTATCGAGCTGCAAGCATTGAGGGCGATTGGACAAGCCCAAAACCTTTAGTGAGAAAATGTTAGCCACTCTGAAAGACACTGCTACTACTAAGAATAAAGTTAGTAATGCTTTACCACAAGGTCAAGATCTTATCACCGATATCAATACAGTAATGAGTATTACTGACAATAAGGCTCACTTAAAAGTGAGCTTTGTTTACAATCGTAAAGGTCTTTATCAGGCTTACCAGAGTAGAGTTACTGAATTGAAAGGTCAGTACGGTGAGGAGTTCTCGGAGGTTTTGATAGTTATTCATTGTCAGAAAAAGACTACTATAAACAGTTTGATGAGACAGTGAAGAAAGAACTTCCAAAGAGCTATACCTACGATGCCAAAACCGGTCGTGTCACAACAACTGCTTTTACGGGAGATATTAACCGTTGGGAGCAAACAATCACTGTGGATAAGGCTGGAGATTCAGATGCTTTTAAAAAAGGTGATGTCTTAGATTATACGCCTAACAATGAAGGCTTTACTATCAAGGCACACAGTGAATTTGGTGACATTAGTTTTACAAAAAAAATAAATAAAAAAGGAAATTAAAGGGGAATATAAATGACAAGAGCAGAATGGTTGGACTATTTTGAAACGGTAAACGGACGTAAGCCGAGTGTTCAGGAAATGGCGGATGCTTTGAAAGCTGGAGAGTTTGTTAATGAAGCACCGGCTAAAACTGAAGATACAGTTACTACTGAACCTATTAAGGTTGAGGCAGAAATCGTCGAGACAAGCACTAGTCCTCTACCAACAGAAACGGCACCAGCGGTAACAACCAGCACCTTCTATGGTTGCTTTTCCAGAAGGACAAGCAGCTATGGCAAATTTGGCTCCTAAAAACCAATGGATCCCAAAAAGAAAAAACGCATCCTAGTCTCAGTTTTGTCAGCGGTAGTCCTTGTCTTCTTATGTATCGGTGGCTTTATGACTTACCGTTATGTGACAGGTAATATTGATGGCAAATGGTACAGTAGTTCTCTAGGTAGAGAGTATAGTTCAAGCATGTCTGAAAGTTTGACAGACTTGGATAGTAAGGAGCTTGAAAAGTACTTTACAGATACTGCTGTAACCATGAAGGTAAAAAGGTAGCAATGCGAAGGTGACTGCTGGCTATACTTTTGACAAAAAACTTACATCAAGGATTATCGTGAGAGGGTTCAGAAGTCCTTCTCAGCCTTTGGAGATTTATTTAAAGCCTTCTATGGAGATTCCTTTGAAAACTATTACAGTGAGGAAACCATAGAAAAAGAACTTGATGAAGCTCTTGAAAAAGCTGCAAAAGACAGCGGTCAAAAGTATGATTCGAAGACAGGCGAAACAACGACAACCCTTTTCAAAGGGAAGGTTAGTCGTTTGGGACATAAGATGACTGTTACTTCTGTCAACAAAGACGTTGATATTGATGGTCTCAATGTGAAAAAAGGCCAAGAGCTAAAAGTGACTAAAAAAGATAAGAAAGTAACGCTTAGTGGTGATGGCAAATCAAAAGATATTACTTTCTCAACTAAGAATGACACCAAAGATAAATTTTAAGATGACATCCGGAATAGCTATTCCGGATTTTTTCATGTCTTTGAGAGGAGAAAATAGGGTGATATCCGAATGATTTTCTCACAAGTCACAATACGTGTAGAAATATTCTGACAATTATGCTACAATAGAGCCACAGACTATCTAAAAAGAGGATTTACCATGACACTTGTATACCAATCAACACGTGACGAAAATAATAAAGTAACAGCTAGTCAAGCTATTCTTCAAGGTTTGGCAACAGATGGTGGCTTGTTCACACCGTTGTCAACGCCTGAGGTTGCTTTGGACTTTGATCAATTGAAAGACGCTTCTTATCAAGAAGTTGCTAAATTGGTCTTGTCAGCTTTCTTGGATGATTTTACTGAAGAGGAATTGGATTACTGTATCACAAATGCTTATGATGACAAGTTTGATACAGCTGCCATTGCACCAGTAGTTAAACTTAAGAACCACTACAATCTTGAGCTTTTCCATGGTTCTACTATTGCTTTCAAAGACATGGCCCTTTCAATCTTGCCTTATTTGCTAACAACATCAGCTAAAAAGCAAGGTGTTGATAATAAGATTGTCATCTTGACAGCGACATCAGGTGACACTGGTAAAGCTGCCATGGCTGGTTTTGCAGATGTCCCTGGAACTGAAATTATTGTCTTTTATCCAAAAGATGGTGTTTCAAAAATCCAAGAATTGCAAATGACAACTCAAACAGGTGCTAACACTCACGTTATTGCCATTGATGGTAACTTTGATGATGCTCAAACAGATGTGAAACGTATGTTTAATGATGTTGATTTGCGTGAGAAATTGTTGGCTCATCATACGCAATTCTCATCAGCTAACTCAATGAACGTTGGTCGTTTGGTACCACAAGTGGTTTACTATGTATATGCCTATGCGCAGTTGGTTAAGGCAGGTCATATCCAAAACGGAGATAAGGTTAACTTCACAGTCCCAACAGGAAACTTTGGTAACATCTTGGCGGCTTATTATGCACGTCAGATTGGTGTTCCAGTTGGCAAATTAATCTGTGCTTCTAATGAAAATAACGTCCTTACAGACTTCTTCGCAACGGGTACTTATGATAAGAAACGTGACTTCAAGGTAACAACAAGCCCTTCTATGGATATCTTGGTATCTTCTAACCTAGAACGCTTGATTTTCCACCTTCTTGGTAATGATGCGGTTAAGACTAAAGAGCTTATGGATGCACTTGTGACTAAAGGTGAGTATACTTTGGCTGAGGCAGATAAAGATATTCTTGATTTGTTTGCAGCAGGTTTTGCAACTGAGGATGAAACAGCTGCTGAAATCAAGCGTGTCTATGATGAAGACAAATATATCGAAGATCCTCATACAGCAGTTGCCTCAGCTGTTTACGAAGCATACGTTCAAAAGACAGATGACCACACACCAACAGTTATCGCTTCAACAGCTAGCCCTTACAAATTCCCACGTGTGGCTGTTTCAGCTGTTACTGGTAAAGATAGTGGGGATGATTTCAAAGCAGTAGAAGATTTGCACCAACTTTCAGGTGTAGCTATCCCAGCGGCTGTAGATGGACTTGAACATGCAGAAGTTCGCCATAAAACAGTTGTTGCGGCAGCTGATATGCAAAAAGCAGTTGAAAGCTATCTTGGTGTATAAGAATAAAAAAATAGGAGCTGAGAAATCAGCCCTATTTTTATCAATATAGAAAAGAATATTATGACAGAAACAAAGAAAATTCTAAACATAGCCTTGCCTGCTATGGCCGAAAACCTTCTACAAATGTTGATGGGGGTTGTCGATTCTTACCTAGTGGCCCAGGTTGGTATTGTCGCTATATCGGGGGTTTCCGTAGCCAATAATATCATTACGATTTACCAAGCTATCTTTATTGCTCTAGGAGCCTCAAGTGCCAGTGTCATTGCCAGAAGTTTAGGAAAAGGTGATGTTAAAGCGACTAACCGAGAGACACTTGGGATGCTATTATTATTACCCTTGCTCTTAGTCTCATCCTTGGTCTACTTTCCATTTTTGGTGGTGGGGCTATTCTTAATCTTTTAGGTACTGAGCAATCTGTGACTCAGGCTGGTAGTCTTTACCTTGCTCTTGTCGGTGGAGGAGTGGTCTTCTTAGCCTTGATGACTACTTTTGGTAACATCCTACGAGCCAAGGGACGACCTCGTATTTCCATGGTTGTCAGTCTTTTGACCAATGTTCTTAATGCTATTTTATCTTCTTTAGCCATCTTTGTGGGACATTGGGGATTATTGGGGTCGCAACAGCTACGGTTTTCTCTCGTCTGGTTGGGACAGTGATACTCTGGCAAGCGATGAAACTGGATGTGAAGCAGCTTGAAATTACCAAACCTTTTAATAGAGAGTTGTTGGGGATTGCCCTGCCAGCAGCAGGTGAACGACTGATGATGCGTGCTGGAGATGTGGTCATCGTGGCTATTATTGTTACCTTTGGTACAGCCGTTGTCGGTGGTAACGCCATTGGTGAAAACCTCACCCAGTTTAACTATATGCCTGGTATGGGAGTCGCAACGGCTACGGTTATCTTGGTTGCCAATAGTCTGGGTCGAGGGGATAAGACGCAGATGAAGCGTATTATACGAGAGTCTTATTGGATTTCCACCTTCTTGATGGTTCTGGTTTCAGGGAGTATCTTGCTCTTTGGCCAAGGATTATCGGGTCTCTTTACAGATAATAAAGCAGCTATTGCGGCTAGTCAGGTCGTTATTCTTTATTCGTTCCTAGGGAATCCCGTGACTTCGGGGACTCTAGTCTACACAGCAGTTTGGCAAGGTCTGGGTAAGGCTAAGATACCTTTCTATGCGACAACTATTGGGATGTGGCTAATCCGAATTTTCTCAGGCTACTTCCTTGGGGTGAGTCTAGGACTGGGTCTTGCCGGAGTCTGGATTGCAACCGTTGTTGATAATGTATGGCGTGCGATCTTCCTCTACGTGATGTACCGTCGTTATCTCGTAAAGAGAAAGTTTTAATGATAAATACTGAGGAGATGCCCTTATTCAAAGGGTATCTTCTTCTTATTTTTTACAAGTAGGCTCGAATATGGTAAAATAAGCTGATAAAAACTTTTTGAGGTAGTAATTATGACTGTAAAAATCAATACAAAAGATGGTCAAATCGAATTGTCAGATGATGTCATCGCAACAGTAGTTGGCGGTTCAGCAACAGAAATTTTTGGCGTTGTCGGTATGGCAAGTAAGAGTGCTATCCGAGATAATTTTCAAGCACTTCTTGGAAAAGAAAACTACGCAAAAGGAGTTGTCGTGAAATCTACTGATGCAGGTATCACTGTGGATGTCTACACTGTTATGAGTTACGGTGTTAAGATTAGTGAGGTTTCAAAAATATTCAAGAACGTGTGAAATTTAATCTTGAGAATCAACTCGGTATCAAGGCTGAAACAGTAAATGTTTACGTTCAAAATATTAAAGTCGTAGGAGAAAACTAGTGTCTAAAATTACAACAAGCTTGCTTCAGGAGATGGTCCAAGCGGCAGCAACACGTCTAGGTAAGCAAGCAGAATATGTGAATTCACTCAATGTCTTCCCAGTACCAGATGGAGATACTGGAACAAACATGGGAATGACTATGGATAACGGAGCCAAGGCTGTCGCAGATCAATCAGCTTCAACAGTTGGTGAAGTTGGTCAGATTTTGTCAAAGGGGCTTTTGATGGGAGCTCGTGGAAACTCTGGTGTTATCACATCACAATTGTTCCGTGGATTTGGTCAAAGTATCAAGGACAAAACGGAACTTGACGGCCAAGATCTAGCTCATGCCTTCCAAGCAGGGGTTGAAGTTGCTTATAAAGCTGTTATGAAACCTGTTGAAGGAACAATCCTTACAGTATCACGTGGTGCAGCTTCAGCAGCGGTTAAGAAATCTGAATCTACTAATGATGCTGTTGAGGTTATGCGCGCAGCTCTTGATGGGGCTAAGGCTGCCTTGGCTAAGACACCAGAGATGCTTCCAGTTTTGAAAGAAGTTGGTGTGGTAGACTCAGGTGGTCAAGGTTTGGTCTTCATTTATGAAGGTTTCTTGTCAGCCCTCACAGGTGAGTATATCGCTTCAGAGGACTTCCAAGCGACACCAGCTACGATGACAGAGATGATCAATGCAGAACATCATAAGTCAGTTGCTGGTCATGTTGCAACAGAAGACATTACCTTCGGTTACTGTACGGAAATCATGATTGGTCTCAAACAAGGTCCAACTTATGTGAAAGACTTTGATTATGAAGAGTTCCAAAATTATTTGAGTAATCTTGGGGATTCTCTCCTTGTTGTTAACGACGATGAAATTGTAAAAGTTCACGTCCATACAGAGGATCCAGGTCTTGTCATGCAAGAAGGTCTTAAATATGGTGCTCTTGTCAAAGTTAAGGTTGACAACATGCGTAATCAACACGATGCACAAGTTCAAAAAGAAGAGGCTATCCAAGCTGCACCTTCTGCTCCTAAAGACTTTGCCCTTATTGCAGTTGTTGCCGGAGATGGACTTGCAGATATCTTCAAATCACAAGGTGTTGACTATGTGATTTCAGGTGGTCAAACAATGAACCCATCAACGGAGGATATCGTTAAGGCCATTGAGCAGGTTAATGCTAAGAATGTTATCATCTTGCCAAACAATAAAAACATCTTTATGGCAGCACAATCAGCTGCTGAAGTAGTAGATGTCAATGCGGCTGTTGTTGAAACGCGTACAGTACCACAAGGCTTTACAAGTTTGCTTGCTTTTTGATCCTAGCCAAAGTATCGAAGTGAATGTTGAAGCTATGACAGCTAGTCTTTCAGATGTAACAAGTGGTAGCGTGACCTTGGCGGTACGTGATACAACTATTGATGGCCTTGAGATTCATGAAAATGATATCCTTGGTATGGTTGATGGTAAGATCCTTGTGTCTACACCAGATATGGACCAAGCCCTTCTTGACACTTTTGACAAGATGATTGACGAAGACAGTGAAATTGTTATGATTTATGTCGGCGAAGAAGGTAATCAAGAACAAGCTCAAGTACTTGCGGAAAAATTGGAAGAGGCTCACGAAGATATCGAAGTTGAAATCTTCCAAGGAGACCAACCAGTTTATCCATACCTCTTTAGTGTTGAATAATTTTTGAATTAATCATTTAGGAAGTCTTAGGGCTTCCTTTTTGTTTTGTCAATTTTGATACGGTTGGGACATCTTTTCGAAATTACAGAAATATTCTGAAAATTCCTTGACATTACTTTCCAAAGTGGTAACATATGTTGTAAGAAATTTTATAGATTGAAGGTAACATCATGAGAAGTGATATGATCAAAGTTGGTGTTGATAAGGCACCAGCACGCGGACTTTTGTATGCGACTGGGCAAGTTAAATCTGCCAAGGATATGCAAAAGCCCTTCATTGCTATTTGTAACTCTTATATTGATATTGTTCCAGGGCATGTTCACTTGCGTGAATTAGCAGATATTGCCAAGGAAGCTATCCGCGAGGCTGGCGGTATTCCTTTTGAGTTTAATACCATTGGTGTGGATGATGGGATTGCCATGGGGCATATTGGGATGCGTTACAGTCTTCCATCTCGTGAATTGATTGCCGATTCTGCAGAAACAGTTATTAATGCCCACTGGTTTGACGGGGTTTTCTATATTCCTAACTGTGATAAGATTACGCCAGGGATGATTTTGGCAGCCATGCGTACTAATGTGCCAGCAGTATTTTGTTCTGGTGGCCCTATGAAGGGTGGCGTTGACATGACTGGTCATCAAGCGACGCTATCAAGTTTGTTTGAAGCTGTAGGTACCTATCAGGCTGGAGATATGAGCAAGGAAGAGCTCGATTATTTGGAGAAAAATGCTTGTCCAACTTGTGGTTCATGTTCAGGAATGTTTACCGCTAACTCAATGAACTGTTTGATGGAAGTTTTGGGTCTTGCCCTTCCAGGTAACGGTACTATCCTAGCTGTCTCAGATGAACGTCGTGAATTGGTTCGTCAAGCAGCCACAAAATTGATGGATAACATCAAAAATAATGTTCGCCCACGTGATATTGTGACCAAAGAAGCCATCGATGATGCGTTTGCTTTAGATATGGCCATGGGTGGTTCAACCAATACTGTTCTTCATACGCTTGCTATTGCGCGTGAGGCCGGTATTGACTATGACCTTAAAGACATTAATGAAATTGCCAAGAAGACACCTTATCTCTCTAAAATTGCCCCTTCAAGTGTTTACACCATGCATGATGTGCATGAAGCTGGTGGTGTTCAGCCATTATCAATCAGTTGATTAAAAAAGGAGCCATTAAGGGTGATCGTATTACAGTTACTGGTAAAACCTTGAAAGAAAATGTAGCTGGTGCTGAAATCAAAAATGAAGAAATTATCCATCCAATTGAGCATCCTATCTCACCAGTTGGTGGTTTGTCTATCCTTTACGGAAATATTGCTCAGGATGGAGCGGTTATCAAGGTCGGTGGTGTAGATCCATCTGTTAAAACTTTCCGCGGTAAAGCTATTTGTTGTGATTCACAAGATCAAGCCCTTGAGTTGATTGACAATGGAACAGTTAAGAAGGGCCATGTCGTTGTCATTCGATACGAAGGTCCTCAGGGTGGTCCTGGTATGCCAGAAATGTTGGCACCAACTTCTAAGATTGTCGGACGCGGTCTTGGTAAGGATGTGGCACTGATTACGGATGGTCGTTTCTCAGGAGCTACTCGTGGGATTGCTATCGGTCACGTTTCTCCAGAAGCAGCAGAAGGTGGGAATATCGCCCTAATCGAAGATGGCGATGAAATCGTGATTGATCTTCCAAACCGTACTCTTGATCTGCTTGTCGATGATGTAACCCTTGAAGAACGTCGCAAACATTTGAAACCTTTCAAATCAAAAAATTTCAAGTGGTTGGTTGCGTCGCTATACAGCCTTTGCTAAATCAGCCAATGTCGGCGGAACTTTGATGAGTGACGAAGAATTCGAAGAACGTAAAGCAGAACGTCAAGCACAAGAAAAAAACTAAGAACATTCTTTCCGAAGAGTTTGTGATATTTTTCTCTGAAACCCTTGCAAATTTGGTTAAAAATGTTATCATAGTATACAAGGTTTTGAATTTTTAGACAATTCGAAAAAACAACTACTAAAGGAGGTCCATGTGAAGAAAATTGAACTTGAAGAAGCACGCTCTGGTGCTGATTTGATTCTTGATACACTTCTTGAACTTGGGATTTCAACTATCTTTGGATATCCTGGCGGAGCGGTTCTTCCTTTGTATGATGCTATTTACAAAAATGACAAGATTAATCATATCTTATCTCGTCATGAGCAAGGAAGTCTGCACGAAGCTGAAGGTTATGCCAAATCAACTGGTAAACTCGGTGTTGCTCTTGTAACGAGTGGTCCCGGTGCAACAAATGCTATTACCGGGATTGCAGATGCTATGAGTGATAGTGTACCTCTCCTGGTCTTTACAGGTCAGGTAGCAACATCAGGTATTGGTAAGGATGCCTTCCAAGAGGCTGACATTGTCGGAATTACCATGCCAATTACCAAATACAACTACCAGATTCGTGATACGGCTGATATTCCTCGTATTATTAGAGAAGCGGTTCATATCGCAACAACTGGTCGTCCTGGTCCAGTTGTTATCGACCTCCCTAAAGATGTCGTAGCTAAGGAAACAGCCTTCATCAACGATCCTGAAATTAATCTTCCAAGTTACCAACCGACGCTAAGACCAAACGAAATGCAAATCAAGAAAATCTTGAAGCAGTTGGGGAAAGCTAAGAAACCGGTTATTGTAGCTGGAGGTGGGGTGTCTTATTCTGAATCTGCTAAGGAGCTAGTTGCTTTTGCAGAGCGCTACCAAATCCCAGTTGTTACAAGTCTTCTAGGACAAGGGACAATTGCTACTAGTCATCCCCTTTTCTTGGGTATGGGTGGTATGCACGGTTCATATGCGGCTAACATTGCTATGACGGATGCTGACTTTATGATTGCTATTGGTTGTCGTTTTGATGACCGCTTGACAGGTAATCCAAAAACATTTGCTAAGAATGCAAAGGTTGTTCATATTGATGTAGATCCAGCTGAGATTGGTAAAATTATTGCAGTGGACCTCCCGGTTGTTGGTGATGCTAAGCAAGCTCTTGAAATGCTCTTAGCAGAACCAGTTGTTCATAACAATACTGAAAAATGGATTGAAAAGGTCACAAAAGACAAAAGAACGTGTACGTTCTTATGATAAGAAAGAACGTATGGTACAGCCTCAGGCAGTTATCGAGCGTATCGGTGAATTGACTAAGGGTGATGCCGTTGTTGTTACTGACGTTGGACAACATCAAATGTGGACAGCTCAGTATTATCCATACCAAAATGAGCGTCAACTGGTGACCTCAGGTGGTCTTGGAACAATGGGATTCGGTGTCCCAGCAGCAATTGGTGCTAAAATTGCTAATCCTGATAAAGAAGTTATCCTCTTTGTTGGTGATGGTGGTTTCCAAATGACGAACCAAGAATTGGCTATCTTAAATATTTACAAGGTGCCAATCAAGGTTGTTATGTTGAACAACCACTCACTTGGTATGGTACGTCAATGGCAAGAGTCCTTCTACGAAGGGCGTACATCAGAGTCTGTCTTTGATACCCTCCCAGATTTCCAATTGATGGCTCAAGCTTACGGCATTAAGTCCTACAAGTTTGATAATCCAGAGACAATTGATCAGGATTTGGAAGTTATCAAGGAAGACGTACCAATGTTCATCGAGGTGGATATCTCTCGTAAAGAGCATGTCTTGCCAATCGTTCCGGCTGGTAAGAGTAATCACGAAATGTTGGGGTGAAGTTCAATGCGTAGAATGTTAACAGCTAAACTTCAGAACCGTTCGGGTGTCCTTAACCGCTTCACAGGTGTTCTTTCACGACGTCAAGTTAATATTGAAAGTATCTCTGTAGGGGCTTCTGAGGATCCTAACGTTTCACGTATTACGATTATTATTGATGTGAATTCTCAAAATGAAGTGGAACAAATCATCAAACAGCTTAATCGTCAGATTGATGTGATCCGTATCCGTGATATCACGGATCAGCCACACTTGGAACGTGAAGTTATCCTAGTTAAGGTATCAGCACCAACCTCTAAGCGTGCTGAAATCTTGGCGATTATTCAACCTTTCCGTGCTTCGGTGGTTGATGTGGCACCAAGCTCTATCACTATCCAGATGACTGGTGATGCTGAAAAGAGCGAGGCGCTTCTACGAGTTATTCGTCCTTACGGAATCAAGAATATCGCTCGTACGGGTGCTACTGGATTTACCCGTGATTAAAAAATCCAACCTAAATTTGTTAACCCAGCCTAAAAAAGGCAATAAAATATTTTTTAGAAAAGAGACATATTACTATGGCAGTTCAAATGGAATATGAAAAAGACGTAAAAGTAGCAGCACTTGACGGTAAAAAAAAAATCGCCGTTATCGGTTACGGTTCACAAGGTCATGCGCATGCACAAAACTTGCGTGATTCAGGTCACGATGTGATCATCGGTGTTCGTCCAGGTAAATCATTTGATAAAGCTAAAGAAGATGGTTTTGATACTTACACAGTAGCAGAAGCAACTAAATTGGCTGATATCATTATGGTTTTGGCACCAGATGAAATTCAAAAAGATATCTATAAAGATGAAATTGAGCCAAACTTGAGTGCAGGCAAAGCTCTTGGTTTTGCACACGGATTTAACATCCACTTCGAATTCATCAAGGTTCCTAAAGATGATGATGTCTTTATGGTTGCTCCTAAAGGACCAGGTCACTTGGTACGCCGTACATATACAGAAGGCTTTGGTGTTCCTGCACTTTACGCAGTATACCAAGATGCTACAGGTAATGCTAAAGATATCGCTATGGACTGGGCTAAAGGTATTGGTTCTGCACGTGTTGGATTACTTGTAACAACATTTAAAGAAGAAACTGAAGAAGATTTGTTTGGTGAGCAAGCGGTTCTTATGGGTGGGTTGACACATCTTATTGAAGCTGGTTTTGAAGTCTTGACTGAAGCAGGCTATGCACCACAATTAGCTTACTTTGAAGTGCTTCACGAAATGAAATTGATTGTTGACTTGATCTACGAAGGTGGATTCAAGAAAATGCGTCAATCATGTTCAAATACTGCAGAATTTGGTGACTTTGTAACTGGTCCACGTGTCATCGGTCCAGAAGTCAAAGAAAACATGAAAGCTGCCCTTGCTGATATCCAATCAGGTAAATTTGCACGTGAATTCGTTGAAGACCATGATGCTGGCTTCCCACGTTTGAAAGCTTACCGTAAAGAAGCTGAAGAGCTGAAATTGAAAAGATTGGTGCTGAATTGCGTAAAGCAATGCCATTCGTTGGTCAAAACGACGATGACGCATTCAAAATCTATAACTAATGTGATAGTCTCAAAAACCAGTCTAGTACTGGTTTTTTGTGTTCTGAAGAGAGTAGTTGGGAATCCGACTGCTCTTTTTTGGCTTATAAAAAAACTCACTCCATTAAGGAGTGAGAATAGCTATAAATTAGTAAGTCAAGACAAAGTTTTTCTTCTTACCACGACGGATAACAGTAATTTCATTATCAATTTTATCTGCATCTGAGAGGGTGTAATTCAAGTCTTGTACACGTTCACCATTGATGTAGATAGCACCGTTTTGGACATCTTCACGTGCTTGGCGTTTAGAAGGTGAAATCTTAGCATTGACGAGAAGTTCAACGATGTTCAGATTTTCATCTGCTGAGATCTCATAAGTTGGGACACCGTTAAGGGCAACTTTAAGGTCACGTGCTGAGAGAGCTTTAAGGTTACCAGCGAAGAGTTGTTCAGTGATGTGAACAGCTTGTTCGTAGGCTTCTTTACCGTGAACCAAAGTAACAACTTCGCGAGCCAGAACCTTTTTGTGCTAAACGTTGGTGACGAGCTTGGTCAAATTCTTTACCGATTTCTTCGATTTCTTCAAGTGACAAGAAAGTGAAAATCTTCAAGAAGCGAACAGCATCATCATCCATAACGTTGAGCCAGAATTGGTACATTTCGTAAGGTGTTGTTTTAGTAGCATCAAGCCAGACAGCGTTACCTTCAGATTTACCGAATTTTTTACCGGTTGAATCTGTGATAAGTGGAACTGTGATAACGTGTCCAGATTTGTCCGCTTTACGACGCAATAGCTCAGTACCTGCTGTCATGTTACCCCATTGGTCAGAACCACCAATTTGGAGGGTTACGCCGTACTTATCGTTGAGTTCATAGAAATCGTAACCTTGCATGATTTGGTAGGCAAACTCAGTGTAAGAGATACCTGTTTCGATACGTTTCTTAACAGATTCCTTACTCATCATGTAGTTAACTGTGAAGTATTTACCCACGTCACGCAAGAAATCGATGAAGCTGACTGAACCAAACCAATCATAGTTGTTAACCATAACGGCTTTATTGTCACCATTTTCAAAATCAAGGAAACGAGAGAGCTGACCTTGGATTTTTTCAACCCAACCTTCAACGGTTTCTTTGGTTTGGAGGCTACGTTCAGCATCTTTAAATGATGGGTCACCAATCAAACCTGTTGCACCACCAACGAGGGCGTAAGGTTTGTGTCCAGCCAATTGAAGTCGGCGACTTGTAAGGATAGCTACAAGGTGTCCAAGGTGGAGACTGTCTGCTGTTGGGTCATAACCAGTGTAGTATGAGACGGGTCCCTCTTCAAAGGCTTTTACAAGGGCTTCTTCATCTGTGGTTTGAAAAATCAAGCCACGTGCTTTTAGTTCTTCAAAAATTGTCATGATATTCTCCAGTAAAGTATATTCTGCACCATTATACCAAAAGAAAGTAGTCCTATGCAAGCTTTGTCAAAGTTTGTTATAATAGGCTTTGAGGTATTTCTATGAATTTTGAAAAAATAATAAATTATTTTAGACGACTAGGGCAGGCTATTCGCACAAGGTCTGCTGGTTCTAGGTCTAAAAAGAGGAGATAAATCTTTTAATGAAAGGAAAGCTACGACTGATTCTAAGTGGAATCGTAAGCAAGGGAGAAAGTCGCCTGAGGACCGGATGACACTCTTAGACATGGGTGATGTTTTCTTAAAAACCTTAAAGCTCTTGTCTGATTTCTTTTATGTGGTTATTATCGTCCTTACCTTGTTCGGTGCAGGAATTGGTTTGGGTTATTTGGGGAGTCAAATTGAGTCTGTTCCGTCGATTAAGGACAAAACCTTGTTGAATCAGATTAGTGAGGTTAGTTTGGTATCTTCGATGAGCTATTCTGATTCCAAGAAGATTGCGGATATTGATACTGACTTGCTGAGAACACCTATTGAGAGTGATGCGATTTCTAACAATGTCAAAAATGCCATCATTGCGACTGAGGATGAAAATTTTAAGAAGCATAAGGGTGTTGTGCCAAAGGCAGTATTTAGGGCTTTGGTGTCATCAGTTTTGGGAGTTGGCTCTTCAAGTGGTGGTTCGACGCTAACGCAGCAGTTAATCAAGCAACAGGTAACAGGAGATGCACCAACCTTTTAAACGTAAGGCGGCAGAGATTATCTATGCCTTACAATTGGAGCGTCGCGCTTCTAAAAATGAAATTTTAACCGATTATCTGAATGTTTCTCCTTTTGGACGTAACAACAAGGGGAAAAATATTGCTGGTATTGAGGAGGCTGCTCAAGGTATCTTTGGGGTATCTGCGACGGATTTGACAGTTCCTCAGGCGGCCTATCTGGCAGGATTGCCACAGAGCCCGATTGTCTATTCACCCTATACTGCGGATGGTCAATAAAAAATGAAGAAGATCTTTCCTATGGCTTAGCACGTCAGCAAGATGTACTCTACAATCTTTATCGCGGTGGCTATCTAGATAAGTCACAGTACGAAAGCTATAAGAGTTATGACATCACTAAAGATTTCAAGGCCGGTGAGAAGTCCGATGCCGTAAGTCATGACTATTTGTACTATTCTGTCATGTCTGAGGCTCAGGATGTCATGTATGATTACCTCGTTAAACGTGACAAGGTATCGAGTCAAGAGTTGAAAAATGATAAGACAAAGGAAAGCTATCGTGAGAGGGCCCTTAAAGAGCTACAAACCGGTGGCTACAGCGTTAAGACAACTATTGATAATGCAGTTTATAATGCGATGCAAGATGCTGCGACTCAATATGGTGGCCTCCTCGACCAAGGTGGCAACAGTGGAGTTGAAGTCGGAAATGTACTCATGGATAATGCGACCGGAGCAATTCTAGGATTTGTTGGTGGTCGTAGTTACGAAAATAACCAAAATAACCATGCCTTTGATACGGCACGCTCCCCAGGCTCATCTATTAAGCCTATTATCGCTTATGGAATTGCTATTGATCAAGGTTTGATGGGTAGCTCAAGTATCCTTTCTAACTACCCAACTAATTTTACGGGTGGAACGCCTATTCTCCATGATGGTGATAAGGGTACAGCTATGATGAACCTACAAGAGGCACTCAATACCTCGTGGAACATTCCAGCCTTTTGGACTTATCAAATGCTTCAACGTCATGATGTTGATGTTGAGGGTTATATGACCAAGATGGGTTATAAGATTGCTAACTACAATATCGAGAGTTTACCTCTTGGCGGGGGAATTGAAACCACGGTTGCCCAGCAAGTAAATGCCTATCAGATGCTTTCAAATGGTGGCGTCTATGAGAAGGGTCATATGATTGATAGTATTACTGACCGGACTGGCGAAGTCATCTATCAGCATAAATCTGAAGGAGTTCAAGTCTTTTCAAGAGCTACGGCTAGTATCATGGATAACTTACTCAAAGAAGTGGTAGTTAAAGGAGCGACGACGCAATTTCATTCTGAATTGAAAAATGTCAATGGTGCAGCAGCTTCAGCGGACTGGATGGGTAAAAACAGGAACGACAGATAACTTTGCGGATGCTTGGTTGATTGTGTCAACGCCTGGTATTACTCTTGGTGGTTGGGCTGGTTATGACAATAATACACCAACCAATTCTAAAACGGGTTACATATATAATTCCCAATATATGGCTCGTTTGACTTCCGCTATCTATAATGCTAATCCAGCTATTTTCAAAACGGGAGATAAGTTTAATATCGATTCAAGTGCCATTAAGGCAAGTGTGCTCAAATCAACAGGTCTTAAACCAGCAACAGTGTCTGTCAATGGTCGTAATGTTTCTGTAAGTGGTGAAATGGTTGATACTTACTGGGCTAAAAATGGACCTGGAGATACGACTTACAAGTTTGCTATTGGTGGAACTGACAGTGACTATCAAAAAGCCTGGTCTAGTATTCTTGGAGGGCATTAGGAATTACCAAGAAAACTTGCAAAAAAGTAAAAAATTAGGTATAATATAGGTAACTATTTGTCGTCTTACTTGGTTGAAATATTGTCCAATCAAGAGATACAGCAGTTAAATCAACGTTTTTCGGTCAGATTTAGCTGCTATTTTTTGTGCTTATTTTTAGGATTTCCAAGTGTTGTAACGCATATTTAAAGGTTCTAAAAATTCACAGATTAAAGTTTTCGCTTATCATTAATCAGTTAAGTGGATCTTAGTGTTTAATCACTTGTCAATGGGACAAGCAACTGAAAGAGGCAGGAGACAAATATTTAAAGTGCACGACTTGCAAAGCAGGTCTCGAATGTAGAAAAGGAGTAGAAGACTTGGCAGGACATGACGTTCAATACGGGAAACATCGTACCCGTCGTAGTTTTTCAAGAATCAAAGAAGTTCTTGATTTACCAAACTTGATTGAAATCCAAACGGATTCATTCAAAGAATTCTTGGATACTGGTCTTAAAGAGGTTTTTGAGATGTACTTCCTATCTCAAACTTCACAGACACTATGGAATTGGAATTCGTTGGTTACGAATTGAAAGAGCCTAAGTATACACTTGAAGAAGCTCGTATCCACGATGCATCATACTCAGCACCTATCTTTGTGACTTTCCGTCTTATTAACAAAGAAACAGGTGAAATCAAAACTCAGGAAGTCTTCTTCGGAGATTTCCCTATTATGACTGAGATGGGTACTTTCATCATCAATGGTGGTGAACGTATTATCGTTTCTCAGTTGGTGCGCTCACCTGGTGTTTACTTTAACGATAAGGTTGATAAAAACGGTAAAGTGGGTTATGGATCAACAGTTATCCCTAACCGTGGGGCATGGCTTGAGCTCGAAACAGATTCAAAAGACATCGCCTACACTCGTATCGACCGTACACGTAAGATTCCATTCACAACGCTTGTGCGTGCGCTTGGATTCTCAGGTGATGACGAAATTGTTGATATCTTTGGTGATAGCGAGTTGGTTCGTAACACCATTGAAAAGATATCCACAAAAACCCAGCAGATTCACGTACTGATGAAGCGCTTAAAGAAATTTATGAACGACTTCGTCCAGGTGAACCCAAAACTGCTGACAGCTCACGTAGCTTACTTGTAGCCCGCTTCTTCGACCCACGTCGCTACGATTTGGCAGCTGTTGGTCGTTACAAAGTCAACAAAAAACTTAACATCAAGACACGTCTTTTGGGACAAACAATTGCTGAAAACTTGGTAGATCCTGAAACAGGTGAAATCCTTGTTGAAGCTGGTACTGAAATGACACGTGATGTGATTGATTCAATCGCAGAATACTTGGATGGTGATTTGAACAAATTTGTATACACACCAAATGATTATGCGGTGGTTACAGAACCTGTTGTTCTTCAAAAATTCAAGGTTGTTGCACCAAATGATCCAGATCGTGTAGTTACAATTGTTGGTAATGCTAACCCAGATGATAAAGTTCGTGCTTTGACAACAGCGGATATCTTGGCTGAAATGAGCTACTTCCTCAACCTTGCTGAAGGTATCGGTAAAGTAGACGATATCGACCACCTTGGTAACCGTCGTATCCGTGCCGTTGGTGAATTGCTTGCCAACCAATTCCGTATTGGTTTGGCTCGTATGGAACGTAACGTACGTGAGCGTATGTCAGTTCAAGATAACGAAGTCTTGACACCACAACAAATCATCAATATTCGCCCTGTAACTGCAGCTGTTAAAGAATTCTTCGGTTCTTCACAGTTGTCACAGTTCATGGACCAACACAACCCATTGTCAGAGTTGTCACACAAACGTCGTTTGTCAGCCTTGGGACCTGGTGGTTTGACACGTGACCGTGCCGGATATGAAGTTCGTGACGTGCACTACACGCACTACGGTCGTATGTGTCCAATTGAAACACCTGAAGGACCTAACATCGGTTTGATCAATAACTTGTCTTCATACGGACACCTTAACAAGTACGGTTTCATTCAAACACCATACCGTAAGGTTGACCGTGCAACTGGTAAAGTAACCAACGAAGTAGTTTGGTTGACTGCCGACGAAGAAGATGAGTACACAGTCGCTCAGGCCAACTCTAAGTTGAACGAAGATGGAACATTTGCAGAAGAGATCGTTATGGGGCGTCATCAAGGTAATAACCAAGAGTACCCATCACACCTTGTAGATTTCGTGGATGTTTCTCCTAAACAGGTAGTTGCCGTTGCGACAGCATGTATTCCTTTCTTGGAAAACGATGACTCCAACCGTGCCCTCATGGGTGCCAACATGCAGCGTCAGGCTGTGCCATTGATTGATCCAAAAGCACCTTATGTGGGTACTGGTATGGAATACCAAGCAGCCCATGATTCAGGAGCTGCAGTTATTGCTCAACACGACGGTAAAGTTGTTTACTCTGATGCTGATAAAGTTGAAGTTCGTCGTGAAGATGGTTCTCTTGATGTTTATACTATTCAAAAATTCCGTCGTTCAAACTCAGGTACTGCCTACAACCAACGTACTTTGGTTAAGGTTGGCGATATTGTTGAAAAAAAGGTGACTTTATCGCTGATGGTCCATCGATGGAAAAAGGGGAAATGGCCCTTGGTCAAAACCCAATCGTCGCTTACATGACATGGGAAGGGTATAACTTCGAGGATGCCGTTATCATGAGTGAGCGTCTTGTGAAAGATGACGTTTATACATCTGTTCACTTGGAAGAATTCGAATCAGAAACACGCGATACTAAGTTAGGCCCTGAAGAAATTACCCGTGAAATTCCAAACGTTGGTGAAGAAGCCCTCAAAGACCTTGACGAAATGGGTATTATCCGTATTGGTGCGGAAGTAAAAGAAGGCGATATCCTTGTCGGTAAGGTAACACCGAAGGGTGAAAAAGACCTTTCTGCTGAAGAACGTCTTCTCCATGCTATCTTTGGTGATAAATCTCGTGAAGTACGTGATACATCACTCCGTGTACCTCACGGTGGTGATGGTGTCGTTCGTGATGTTAAAATCTTCACACGTGCAAACGGTGATGAATTGCAATCAGGTGTTAACATGCTTGTTCGTGTTTACATCGCTCAAAAACGTAAGATCAAGGTCGGAGATAAGATGGCCGGTCGTCACGGAAACAAAGGGGTTGTGTCTCGTATTGTGCCAGTTGAAGACATGCCTTACCTTCCAGACGGTACACCGGTTGATATCATGTTGAACCCTCTTGGGGTGCCATCACGTATGAATATCGGTCAGGTTATGGAACTTCACCTTGGTATGGCAGCTCGTAACTTGGGCATCCACATCGCAACACCAGTCTTTGACGGGGCAAGCTCAGAAGACCTCTGGGATACTGTTCGTGAAGCAGGTATGGATAGCGATGCCAAGACCATCCTTTACGATGGACGTACAGGTGAGCCGTTTGACAACCGTGTTTCTGTTGGTGTCATGTACATGATCAAGCTTCACCACATGGTTGATGATAAACTCCATGCCCGTTCAGTCGGACCATACTCAATGGTTACCCAACAACCACTCGGAGGGAAAGCTCAGTTTGGTGGACAACGTTTCGGGGAAATTGAGGTTTGGGCCCTTGAAGCCTACGGTGCGTCAAATGGCCTTCAAGAAATCTTGACTTACAAGTCTGACGATATTAACGGACGTTTGAGAGCTTATGAAGCTATTACAAAAGGTAAACCAATTCCAAAACCAGGTGTTCCAGAATCATTCCGAGTTCTCGTGAAAGAATTGCAATCACTTGGTCTTGATATGCGTGTCCTTGATGAGGATGACTACGAAGTTGAATTGCGTGATCTTGATGAAGGTGAAGACGACGATGTCATGCACGTTGATGATCTTGAAAAGCACGTGTACAACAAGCCAAAGAAGCTGCTGAATTAGAAAAAAAAGCTAAAGAAGAAGCTTCAGATAAAACAGAATAAATAAGCTTTAGGGAGGAGTCCACACTCTCTGCTAAGGTAGCTGATAAAGGTGAGAATAGTTTCCTTTCTTCCCCCGCTGCTATTGTCAATAGAACAAAAGAAAGGTAATACTAGTGGTTGACGTAAATCGATTTAAAAGTATGCAAATCACACTAGCTTCACCAACTAAGGTCCGTTCATGGTCTTATGGTGAAGTTAAGAAACCTGAAACAATCAACTACCGTACGCTCAAACCAGAACGCGAAGGTCTCTTCGACGAAGTAATCTTTGGTCCTACTAAAGACTGGGAATGTGCGTGTGGGAAATACAAACGTATCCGTTATAAAGGTATCGTTTGTGACCGCTGTGGTGTTGAAGTAACACGTGCTAAGGTTCGTCGTGAACGTATGGGTCACATCGAGTTGAAGGCACCAGTATCACACATCTGGTACTTCAAGGGAATCCCTTCTCGTATGGGATTGACTTTGGACATGAGTCCTCGTGCGCTTGAAGAAGTTATTTACTTCGCAGCTTACGTGGTTATCGATCCAAAGGAAACACCACTTGAACCAAAATCTCTCTTGACAGAACGTGAATATCGTGAAAAATTGCAAGAGTATGGACATGGTTCATTTGTCGCTAAAATGGGTGCCGAAGCCATCCAAGACCTTTTGAACCAAGTAGATCTTGAAAAAGAAATTGCTGAGCTCAAAGAAGAATTGAAGACTGCAACTGGTCAAAAACGTGTGAAGGCTGTCCGTCGTTTGGATGTTTTGGATGCCTTTTACAAGTCTGGGAACAAACCTGAATGGATGGTTCTTAACATCCTCCCAGTTATTCCACCAGATCTCCGTCCAATGTTGCAGTTGGATGGTGGACGTTTTGCGGCATCTGACTTGAACGATCTTTATCGTCGTGTTATCAACCGTAACAACCGTTTGGCACGTTTGCTTGAGTTGAATGCCCCTGGTATCATCGTGCAAAACGAAAACGGATGCTCCAAGAAGCCGTTGATGCTTTGATCGATAACGGCCGTCGTGGTCGTCCGATCACAGGACCAGGTAGCCGTCCATTGAAATCATTGAGCCACATGCTCAAAGGGAAACAAGGACGCTTCCGCCAAAACTTGCTCGGTAAACGTGTTGACTTCTCAGGACGTTCCGTTATCGCCGTTGGTCCAACTCTTAAGATGTACCAATGTGGTGTGCCACGTGAAATGGCCATTGAGCTCTTTAAACCATTTGTCATGCGTGAAATCGTTGCGCGTGAATACGCAGGTAACGTGAAAGCCGCTAAACGTATGGTTGAACGTGGTGATGAACGTATTTGGGATATTCTTGAAGATGTTATCAAGGAACACCCAGTACTTCTTAACCGCGCACCTACCCTCCACCGTTTGGGTATCCAGGCCTTTGAACCAGTCTTGATTGATGGTAAGGCCCTTCGTCTTCACCCATTGGTATGTGAGGCCTACAATGCCGACTTTGACGGTGACCAAATGGCCATCCACGTTCCATTGTCTGAAGAAGCTCAAGCTGAAGCACGTTTGCTCCTTCTTGCGGCTGAACACATCCTTAACCCTAAAGACGGTAAACCGGTCGTAACGCCATCTCAGGATATGGTTCTTGGTAACTACTACTTGACTATGGAAGAAGAAGGCCGTGAGGGTGAAGGTATGGTCTTCAAGGATATTGATGAGGCAGTTATGGCTTATCGTAATGGTTATGTTCACTTGCATAGCCGTGTAGGTATTGCAGTAGACAGCATGCCTGATAAACCTTGGAAAGAAAACCAACTTCACAAGATTTTGGTTACAACTGTTGGTAAGATTCTCTTTAACTCAATCATCCCAGCAGAAATTCCATATCTTCAAGAAACAACAAATGAGAACTTGACAGATAGTACACCAGATAAGTACTTCCTTGAACCAGGTCAAGATATCCAAACAGTAATTGATAGTTTGGAAATTAATGCGCCGTTCAAGAAGAAAAATCTTGGAAATATCATCGCCGAAATCTTCAAACGTTTCCGTACAACTGAAACATCAGCCTTCCTTGACCGTTTGAAAGACCTTGGTTACTACCACTCAACACTTGCTGGTTTGACAGTGGGTATCGCCGATATCCCAGTTATCGATAACAAACAAGAAATTATCGATGCTGCTCACCACCGTGTTGAAGAAATTAACAAAGCTTTCCGTCGTGGTTTGATGACAGAAGATGACCGTTATGTTGCTGTTACAACAACATGGCGTGAAGCGAAAGAAGCCCTTGAAAAACGTCTGATTGAGACACAAGATCCTAAGAACCCAATCGTTATGATGATGGACTCAGGAGCCCGTGGTAACATCTCTAACTTCTCTCAACTTGCCGGTATGCGTGGTTTGATGGCTGCTCCTAACGGACGTATCATGGAATTGCCTATCCTTTCAAACTTCCGTGAAGGTTTGAGCGTTTTGGAAATGTTCTTCTCTACTCACGGTGCGCGTAAAGGTATGACCGATACGGCCCTTAAGACAGCTGACTCAGGTTACTTGACTCGTCGTCTGGTTGATGTGGCTCAAGACGTCATTATTCGTGAAGATGACTGTGGAACAGATCGTGGACTTGTCATCCGTGCTATTACTGACGGTAAAGAGGTTACGGAAACACTTGAAGAACGTCTTCAAGGTCGTTATACCAAGAAATCTGTTAAACATCCTGAAACAGGTGAAGTCATCGTTGGTCCAGATACTTTGATTACTGAAGACATGGCTGCTGCTATTGTCAATGCTGGTGTTGAAGAAGTAACTATCCGTTCAGTCTTTACATGTAACACACGTCACGGTGTCTGCCGTCACTGTTATGGTATCAACTTGGCAACAGGTGATGCGGTTGAAGTGGGTGAAGCAGTCGGAACTATCGCTGCCCAATCTATCGGGGAACCTGGTACACAGTTGACCATGCGTACCTTCCACACGGGTGGGGTTGCCTCAAATACCGATATCACTCAGGGTCTTCCACGTATCCAGGAAATCTTTGAAGCACGTAACCCTAAAGGGGAAGCGGTTATCACTGAAGTTAAGGGTACTGTTATTGAAATCGAAGAAGATGCTTCTACACGTACTAAGAAAGTCTTCGTTCAAGGTAAGACTGGAATGGGTGAATACGTTGTTCCATTTACAGCTCGTATGAAAGTTGAAGTGGGTGACGAAGTACACCGTGGTGCGGCCTTGACAGAAGGTTCAATCCAACCTAAACGTCTCCTTGAAGTACGTGATACCTTGTCAGTTGAAACTTATCTTCTTGCAGAAGTACAAAAAGTTTACCGTAGCCAAGGGGTAGAAATCGGCGACAAACACATCGAGGTAATGGTGCGTCAAATGATCCGTAAAGTACGTGTCATGGATCCAGGAGATACAGATCTCCTTCCAGGTACACTTATGGACATTTCTGACTTCACAGATGCTAACAAGGATATTGTTATCTCTGGTGGTGTTCCTGCAACATCTCGTCCAGTCCTTCTTGGTATTACGAAAGCCTCACTTGAAACAAATTCATTCTTATCAGCGGCTTCCTTCCAAGAAACAACACGTGTGCTTACAGACGCAGCGATCCGTGGTAAGAAAGACCATCTTCTTGGTCTTAAAGAAAATGTTATCATTGGTAAGACTATCCCTGCTGGTACAGGTATGGCTCGTTACCGTAACATTGAACCACTTTCAGTTAACGAAGTTGAAGTTATTGAAAACATTGCTGTTGATGAAGCAATTGTGGAATCATCTGAAGACTAAAACGAAAGCAAAAAGAACTCACAATGAATTGTGGGTTCTTTTCGTATTTATATGACTAGAATTTCTTCTATTTTTGATAAATATAAAATATAAGACCATATTTTTTATCTTTTCCAGAAAATTTTGTATAATAAGGACACCAAAGATGAAGTGAGAGAGAAAAATGTACCAAGTAGTTGAAATGAAAGGGATTTGGAACCGTGGTGGTTCCTAGAAGGCTGGCAAGAGGATATCATCAGTACTAAGGAATTTGAAAATTTTTACGATGCCCTCAAGTACTATAAAAAACTTTGGTTTGCGATGGAAGAAACCTTGCCAAGTTATATCAGCCGTAGTAGTGTCATGACTGCTTTTTGGGACCAAGAGGATAAGCACTGGTGTGAGGAGTGTGACGAATACCTGCAGGTCTATCAATCGATTGCTCTTTTGGATGATTGGCAGGAAATTCCTGAGGAAAAAATACCGTCCGGGATATGAAAAGCGAAATGACCTTCCAAATCATGCCCACTGTAAAATTAAACGTTAAATAAAGCAGAAGCTCGAATTTTTCGGGCTTCTTTTCATTTTCTTAAACTTTTTACGAATAGGTTTATGAGGAGGTCCTTATGGTAACAGAATTTGCTAAGGAAATGATCAAAAATGCTGATAGTTGTGGGGCTCAAGATATCTATGTCATTCCACGTCAGGATAATTACGAGCTCTATATGCGAGTTGGCCAGGAGAGGAGATTAATTGATGTATATCGGCCTGATTTCATGGCTAGTCTTATTGGTCACTTTAAATTTGTGGCGGGAATGATGGTGGGTGAGAAGCGTAGGAGTCAACTAGGTTCCTGTGACTATGATTGTGGTGATGGTCAAAGGGTTTCTCTGCGTTTATCAACCGTTGGGGATTATCGCGGCTTAGAAAGTTTAGTTATTCGGGTTCTACATTCCGAACGTCGAGAATTAGTGTACTGGAATCAAGGAATCCAGCCGATTATGGATGCTTTGGATTATCGTGGCTTGTATCTCTTTGCAGGTCCCGTAGGTTCTGGAAAGACTACGCTTATGCATGAATTGGTTCAGGAGCGTTTTAAGGGACATCAGGTGATTTCGATTGAGGATCCTGTGGAAATTAAACAGGATAATGTTTTGCAACTTCAGGTGAATCAAGCAATTGACATGACCTATGATAATTTGATTAAGCTATCACTGCGTCACCGCCCGGATGTTTTGATTATTGGAGAAATTCGAGATAAGGAGACTGCTCGAGCGGTTATTAGAGCTAGTCTGACGGGAGTGACTGTTCTTTCAACTATTCACGCAAAGAGTGTGGCAGGTGTTTATGAGCGTCTTCTGGACCTCGGTGTAGATAAGTCTGAGTTGGATAATGCCCTTCAAGGGATTGCCTATATGCGTTTGATTAAGGGAGGAGGTGTGATTGATTTTGCCAGTGAAAATTTCCAAAGCCATTCGTCAACCAGCTGGAACCAGCAGTTGGAAGGCTTGGTTCAACAAGGATATCTCACTGAAGGGGATATCAAAGGGGAAAAAATTAAAGATTAATCAGCAAGTCAAGGTTATCCAGCTTTTCAAACAACTTCTAAAGGCAGGGTTTACTTTAACTGAAATCGTAGCCTTTTTGGAGCGAAGTCACTTGTTGAAAGAATCGTCATTATCTCTTATGAAAGCAAGCTTAATGCGAGGCGACAGGCTAGACCAGATGTTTGCGTCAGTGGGTTTTTCGGACAATATTGTTACTCAGATTGCCCTTGCTGATAAGCACGGTAATCTTCTAGGGAGTTTAACCAAGATTGAAACCTACATGCTTCGCATGACTAAGGTTCGTAAGAAACTCATGGAGGTAGCGACCTACCCTATCCTACTCCTGGGTTTCCTGATTCTGATTATGTTAGGACTTAAAAATTATCTTTTACCTCAACTGTTAGAGGGTGATGGTAAGGATAATTGGGCTGTACAGTTGGTTCAAATCTTTCCCCAGCTCTTTTTTGTGACTTTGTGCGGACTTCTTGTATTAAGCTTAATTCTCTATCTATGGGTCAAACGCCAGCCAGCCCTTGTCTTTTATCGACGAATGGCAAAATCCCTTTCATAGGCCAAACTATCAGGCTATATACGACCGCCTATTATGCTAGGGAATGGGGAAATCTCTTAGGACAAGGCGTTGACCTGTTAGACTTGGTTTCTCTTATGCAAGAGCAAAAATCTAAGCTTTTTCGTGAGCTGGGGGCTGATTTAGAGGAAGCCTTGATGCTAGGACAGAGTTTTCCTGACCGAATTGCTAGTCACCCTTTCTTCACTAAGGAACTATCCTTGATTATTGCTTATGGAGAGGCTAATGCTAGGTTGGGCTATGAGTTAGAAGTCTATGCTGAAGAGGTTTGGCAGGCTTTCTTTAACCGTCTTAATAAGGCAACAACCTTTGTGCAACCCCTCATTTTTGTTATTGTTGCTGTCGTGATTGTAATGATCTATGCAGCTATGCTATTACCAATGTATCAAAATAAGGAAGGAATGATGTCATGAAAATGATGTTGAAAAAATTGAATGCCGTTAAATTACGTGCTTTTACGCTGATTGAAATGCTGGTCGTGCTTCTCATTATCAGTATTCTCCTCTTGCTCTTTGTACCTAACTTGAGCAAGCAGAAGGATTCTGTTAAAGAGACTGGAAATGCGGCTGTGGTCAAGGTCGTGGATTCTCAAGCAGAACTTTATGAAATGAAGAATAACAAGACAGCTAGCTTAGCCGCTCTTGTTTCAGAAGGTCAAATCACGCAAAAACAGGCAGATTCATACAATGATTATTATGCGAAACATGGTGGCGAAAGCCGCTCAGTGGCCAATTAGAGCCTTTACCTTGTTGGAGAGTCTGGTGACACTAGCAGTGGTTGCCTTTCTCACTCTGAGTTTATCAGGCTCAGTCACAGGTATTTTTCAGCAGGTTGAGACTAACTTTTTTATCTGCGCTTTGAGTACCTATACCGAGATAGTCAGCGCTTGGCAGCGGCGGAAGGGTCCAATGTTGAATTGCAGTTGGCCAAGGATAAAATCAGTAACGGAAAATCAAGTCTGGTGATTCCTAAAAGTATTCATCTTGATAAGGGGCAGACGCTAATGTTTGATGCCAAAGGAGGCAACTCTAGCCTCACAAAGATTCGTTTTTCAAGTGATAAGGAGGTGGTGACCTATCAGCTTAACATGGGCAGCGGTAAATATAAAAGACGGTCTCTTAGAGGCTATATTCTTATCGAAAGCCTGGTAGCAATGGCTGTCTTAGTGCTTGTCAGTGGTCTTATATTAGATCAAATCAATACCAATCGTAGGCTAATGGCTAGGAATCTCCACCAACAGGAGGTTTTGAGTGTGGCAACCATGGCAGTTCAGACCAAACAGGATCAGTTGACCTTAAATGGTATCACAGTGACAGTAAAACGTAGCAAGCAAGGTATCGCGGTTTATGAATCAGGAAAGGAGATTATTCATGTCTCTAAATAGTAAGGTCCGCGCCTTTACCCTCTTGGAATGTCTAGTAGCGTTGTTGGTGATTGCTGGTTCAATTCAAGTTTATCAAGGTCTGACCACAGTATTGGTGAGCAATGTTAAGCAGGTCAAGCAACAAGAAAACCAAGACTGGCTCCTATTTGTCCAACAAATGGAGGCAGAATTAGAAGGTTGTCAGTTGGTAAAGGTAGAGGGGAACAAACTCTATGTCAAGCAGGATAATCAAGACCTGGCTTTTGGCCTTTCAAGTGCTACTGATTTTCGAAAAACAAATGCTGACGGTCGAGGCTACCAACCAATGCTTTTCAATGTAAAAGCTAGTACAATTAGTCAAAATAACCAGATAGTCACCATCCAAGTGACTCTTAAAAATGGGCTACAAAGGAGTTTTGTTTATGCTTTTGAAAAAACAGGTTAGGGGAGGCGTTCTTCTCTACGCTCTTTTTATGGCTGGCATTTTCACACTTCTTCTGCATGTTTATCTGGAGCGGGTGGTTGCTAGCTCTAGACAGAACCAAGCACAAATGATCTCCAGTCAGAGTCGTCTCATGGCAGAGATGACCATGGACTTGGCGGACAAGGAAGCAGGTGCTTTTAGTTTTTCTCTCAGGGAACTACGACTTATGAGGTTAAGGACAAACAAGTGATTGTTAGAGTTGCCAGTAAAGGCCAAATCAAGACCTATCGTTATGTGAAGAAGCAGGAGCAGAAATAGAAATTCTCTTTCCTTTTTGATATGATAGAAGGACGGAGGAAATCATGAATTTTGAAGCAATTGAGACAGCCTTTGAGCTGTTGTTAGAAAATGTCCAAACCATTGAAAATGATCTTGGAACCCATGCTTACGATGCGCTTATTGAGCAAAATTCCTATTATTTGGGGGCTGAGGTAGCTAATGAAGTCATCATCAAAAACAACGAGAAATTACGTGCCCTTGATCTAAGTAAAGAGGAGTGGCGTCGTGCTTTTCAGTTCTTGTTTATCAAGCTAGGGCAATTGGAAGCCTTACAAGCCAATCACCAATTTACACCTGATGCTATTGGATTTATCATTCTTTACCTACTTGAAGGGTTGACCAAGGACGACCAATTAGATGTTTTGGAGATTGGTTCGGGGACAGGAAACTTGGCTGAGACTCTTCTAAATAATAGTCAGAAAACCCTTAATTATATGGGAATGGAAGTTGACGATCTCCTTATCGATTTGTCAGCTAGTATTGCTGATGTGGTGAATTCAAGTGCAGTTTACATCCAAGAAGATGCTGTTCGACCACACATTCTCAAAGAGAGTGATGTTATTATTAGTGACCTACCTGTTGGTTATTACCCTAATGATGAGATTGCGAGTCGTTTCAAGGTTGCAGCAACCGGTGAACACACCTATGCCCATCACCTTCTCATGGAGCAATCACTCAAGTACTTGAAGAAAGATGGTATTGCTATTCTTTTGGCACCAACTAATCTTTTAACAAGCCCACAAAGTGATTTGCTTAAGAAATGGCTGTCAGGATATGCTGATATTATTGCAGTTATCACTCTTCCAGAAGCAGCTTTTGGCAATAAACATAACATGAAGTCTATCTTTGTGCTTAAAAAACAAACTGAAAATGCTCCTGAGACCTTTGTTTATCCACTTAGCGATTTGCAAAACCCAGAGGTCCTCAAAGATTTTACAGAGAATTTTCAAAAATGGAAATCAGATAATTCCATTTTCTAGCAAAACATGTTAGAATAGGACTATATTATTGAAAGCGTTTTACAAAGAGGTGGCTTATGACAAAAACAATAGCAATTAATGCAGGAAGCTCAAGCTTGAAATGGCGACTATATGAGATGCCAGATGAAGTTGTTCTTGCTAAGGGTTTGATTGAACGTATCGGCTTGAAAGATTCTGTTTCAACAGTAAAATTTGATGACCGTTCTGAATCGCAAACTCTAGATATTGCTGACCATGTTCAGGCAGTAAAAATCTTGCTTGATGATTTGATTCGTTTTGATATTATCAAGAGCTATGATGAAATCACAAGTGTTGGTCACCGTGTGGTTGCTGGTGGAGAATATTTCAAAGAATCAAGCTTGGTGGATGAAGATGCCTTGGCTAAGATTGAAGAATTGTCAGCCTTAGCGCCTTTACACAATCCAGGTGCAGCTTCAGGGATTCGTGCCTTTAAGGAGCTCCTCCCAGATATTACAAGTGTTGCTGTTTTTGATACAGCCTTCCATACATCTATGCCGGAAGTAGCCTACCGTTATCCAGTGCCTAATCGTTACTATACAGACTACCAAGTCCGTAAGTATGGAGCACACGGAACTAGCCACCAATATGTTTCTCAAGAAGCAGCTAAGTTGTTATGTAAGTCAATTGAAGAAACTAAGATTATCACAGCCCATGTGGGAAATGGTGTTTCAATTACTGCGGTTGATGGTGGTAAATCAGTAGACACATCAATGGGGTTGACACCACTTGGTGGCGTTATGATGGGAACACGTACTGGGGACCTTGACCCTGCGATTATTCCATTTGTTATTGATCGTGAGCCTGAAATGGCAGATGCAGAGTGTATCCGTCACGTCTTTAATAAGGAATCAGGTCTCCTTGGTATTTCTGAAAAATCAAGTGATATGCGTGATATCATTGCTGGTAAGAATGCTGGCGATGAAAAATGTGCCTTGGCCTATGATCTTTATGTGGATCGTTTGCGTAAATACATCGCTCAATACTTCGGTGTGCTGAACGGAGCGGATGCTATCGTCTTTACAGCAGGTATTGGTGAAAACTCTGCAGAAGTTCGTGCTTCAGTCTTGGATGGTCTCACTTGGTTTGGTATTGAAGTGGATCCTGAAAAGAATGTCTTTGGACATGTAGGCGATATTACAACAGCAGAGTCAGCTGTTAAAGTATTTGTTATCCCAACAGATGAAGAGTTGGTGATTGCACGTGATGTTGAGCGCCTTAAAACTAAATAAGTTATCAAAAATTTGATAAGACCAGAAAAGTTGGCCGAGTGATTGGCTAGCTTTTTTGAATGCTCTGAAAGCATCATTTGTCGATGTCTATATATGTGTAATTCAATAAGTAAAGAAAACTTTACAAAAATGTAAAAAGACTTTACAAAATATGTAAAGTAGACTATACTATAAATGTAAAGTTAACTTAACAAAGAAAAGTAAGGAGTTTAACTATTTGAAAATAAACGATAAGGTTGAGGTACCACATGGAAACAAAAATTCAGGAACTTCGCAAGGCTAATAAGATTAGTCAGGCAGAGTTAGCAGATGAAATGGGAGTCACGAGACAGACCATCATTTCACTCGAAAAAGGTCGCTATAATGCGTCGTTGGAACTAGCTTTTAAAATTGCTAGATATTTTGGAAAGACTATTGAAGAAGTCTTTATTTTTGAGGAAGATTAAGGAGAAAAGATATGTTTAAACAAGTCATGAAGAAAATTGGTGTTATTTTTTTAGCGCTCACTCTACTAATCTTAGATTTAACACTATTAGGTGCTTTCCCACTACTTACTCAGGATGGTAAGTTTTCACTTGTGGAGCAAATAGGTTACGGTATTTGGGCATTAGGGAGTTTGACTATTTTTATCGTGATTGCTTATAGATTTAAACTCTTATCGCTTAAAGAGATTAATTGGAGACGCCTCGTTGCGATTGCTTCTCTTAATCTCGTCATCTTTTTCCTAGGTGATTTTCTAGGGTATTTTGTTGGTCAGTTAACACACAATGCGACTATGGAAAATCAAGATGCTTTAAATGATATCTTTGCCCACGTACCATTCTATCTTCACCTAGTAGTCGCCGGTTTTATTATTCCGATTATGGAAGAAATCATTTTTAGGGGACTCTTAGCCAAGGTGCTCTTTGGAAAATACTTTAAGACGGGTCTTGTTATTTCCAGTCTTCTCTTTATGGCTGGTCACTCAGCATTTACGCTTCAGACAATTGTCATCTATGGTATTATGTCAGCTGGTCTTGCGATAACATATTATAAGACTAAGCGTATCGAGTACAGTATGGGTGTTCATATCTTAAACAATAGCATAAGTGTACTACTCAGTCTTTTCGTTTAAGGTGAATAAGTGTTTAAAGTTGTCAGTGAAAAAAGTTATATTGCTCTTATAAAGGATAATAAAGGGAGTGTTAAGATATGTTAATAAAAATGTTAGTAGGAAAGAGAAAAACAGAGGATGAGTTTAAGAAATACATTACACGAGTAGCCTGTTCTCTTTTTGTCTTTGGGTGTTTTGGGATTGTTTATTATTCGCTCTAACAGTCTTAGTGATTATGCTCTAGGCTTAGTTTTAGGACTTACCATTGGGGTTTATGTTTTGTCAATCTATTATTTTGCGACGCTTACTCATCCTAAACGTCTTCACCAGATGTATATTGCTGCCTATGATGAGCGAAATAAACAGATTTTAATGGCGACAGCAGTTGCAACTCTGATTTTAGAGTTTTTGCTTATCTTTGCTTTGATTGCCCTATATGCCTTTGTCAATATTCAGTTGCCATATGTTACAGTCTTATCAGTCTTGCTCTATGGCTTAGTATTGGGATTTGCTCTTATTCGTCTCATCCTATCTAAAATAGGATAAGAGCCTATATTATCTTGAAAAATTCACCTCTCGTTCTCTTTTTTGTCTTGTCAAAGTAAGTTTTGTTGTATTATAATAAAGATACAAATAAATGATGAAAAGAGGTGGATTCTCATGAACAAAGGGTCAATTCTCAAACGCTTTCTTTATTTTTACTAGCTTTCCTAATACTAATTATTGATCAAGTTCCAACCATCTATTTAGGTGTCAAAGATATAAGGCTGGTCTGTCTCTTAATTTTTGTCTTGCTTCTTATGAGCGCAGGAGCTCTTTTCTTAGGAAAACGTCTTGGGCTTTTCGAAGGCTTTAAGGCCCTTTCTTCCCTGAAGGCCTGGGGTATGATTGGCTTGACCTACCTAGGTATTTATATCGTTACTAGGATTGGTTCTATGGTCATGATGATGGAAGGTGTTAGTAATAGCACCAATCAGGCAGCCATAGAAAATGCCCATATGAATCCCTTCCTCCTCATAACGTTTACGGTAATTATGGCACCGATTGTGGAAGAGCTGGTTTTTCGCGGGCTCCTCATGGGACGCGTCTTTAATCCAGATTCTATTGTTGGCTTGATTGTTAGTAGTTTACTTTTTTGGCCTTGTTCATATGCCGAATAGTATCGGTGTTTGGATTGTATATGCAGGTATGGGTCTTGCCCTTGGAATAGCATATCGTAAGTTTCAAAAGTTAGAGTACTGTATCATTGCCCATATCATTAACAATAGCATTGCGGTTTCAATGTTGTTACTCTTACAATTTTTAGTGCCATATACCAAATAAAGCTCGGAATCTTCCGAGCTTTTTTTTTCTTATAGTTTTTGGCTTTAGCAATGGTTGTATCAATACTTGAAACCACACTATGGGTGAGGCCTGTACGCTCAAGGTCCATGAGACCGGCGATAGTAGTCCCACCAGGGCTACATACCTTGTCAATAAGATCATGTGGACTGTCGCTACCTAGACTGAGATTTTCAGCAGTAGCTAGAACGGTCTGTGTGGCAATGGTCAAAGCAACTTGCTTACTTAGGCCATTTTTGACACCAGCTTTAGCCAGCGCCTCGATAAAGAGGGCGATGTAGGCAGGGCTAGAACCTGCTAGGGCAGTAAAGGTATCAAAGTCTTTCTCAGCCAATTCAACAGTGGTTCCAAAACTGTCTGTGATTTCCTTGGCAACTGCTAAAAGGTCCTCGGATACCTTATCATTAGTGCAAAGACCAGTAGTGCTTTTGAGAATTTGAGCATTAAGGTTCGGCATGATACGAATAAGAGGTAGGTCTGCACTTGTGAGTGAAGCAGAGGCGTTCCAAGGTTACTCCAGCAGCCATACTCATGATAGGTTGATGGAATTTGAGGCCAGTTAGTACCTTATCAAACATTTGAGGTTTGATGCCAAGAATGACTAAGTCAGCATTATCCAACAATTCTTGATGGGAAATAGCAGCTTCAACCTCTAGTTCCTCTGCAATCTGGCGTGAACGAGCCAAGGAAGACCCTGAAATAATGATACGATGTGAGCTTGTATTTAGGCCGTTGATAATGGCTGTCGCCATCTTTCCAACGCCAATAAAACCAATAATCATGGGTTACTCCTTATCTTAGTAGTTTTTAATCAAATCCACTGTTGAACGATCCAACTTCTTAACAATCGCTTGTAAGAAGGCCTGTGCTTCTAGGAAGTCATCCATCGCATAAAGGGTTTGGTGCGAGTGAATGTAGCGGGCACAAACACCGATAGTTGTTGATGGAACACCAGCATTCTGCAAGTGAGCGGCACCAGCATCTGTTCCGCCCGCAGCACAGTAGTATTGGTATTTGATACCCGCTTCTTCAGCTGTAGTCAAAAGGAAATCTTTCATATTTGGCAACATGATGTGACCTGGATCGAAGAAACGAATAAGGGTACCATCGCCTACCTTACCTTGATTACCATAGATATCCCCTGCAGGAGAAGAGTCCACTGCAAAGAAAACTTCAGGATCAAATTTAGTGGTAGAGACATGGGCACCACGTAAACCAACTTCTTCTTGAACATTGGCCCCAGCGATTAGAGTATTGTTGAGTTCTTGATCCTTAACGTTTTCCAAGAGTTCACGAATCATGAGAACACCATAACGGTTATCCCAAGCTTTAGAAATGACATTCTTTTGATTGGCTGTTAGAATTGTTTCTGATTCAGGAATGATGACATCACCTGGGAAAACGCCGTAGGCATTTGCTTCTTCTTGGTTGGCAAAACCAGCATCAAAGACGATATCAGAAACACTGGGAAGACTTGAAGCTCCACCACTAGCACGTAAGAAATGAGGTGGCACTGCACCTGAGATGACAGGATAGACACGACCGTCACGAGTGTGTAGGGTGAAGCGTTGTGAGCTGACAACCAGTGGGTTCCAACCACCAAGTTCGACGACACGGAAAGTCCCGTCTGCTTTGATTTCCTTAATCATAAACCCAACTTCATCCATGTGGGCAGCCACAAGCACCTTAGGGGCATTTTCTGCTTGGCTATGCTTGATACCGAAAATACCACCGAGACCATCTGTTTGGACCTCATCTACAAGTGGGGTGATGTTTTTGCGAAGGTAGTCGCGTACAGGAGCTTCAAAGCCTGAAGTAGCACTGAGCTCGGTTACTTCTTTAATTTTGTCAAATAGGGTAGTCATAAAATCCTCCTTGAGTAGTACTTGCTACTATTTTAGCACGATTCTTAAGAGATAGGTAGCCTCTCCCCATTCCTCTAAAATTATGGTAAAATGTTTCTTATGAAACGTAAAACATTGGCCTTGTTTGCTGGAGGCGTAGGAGCTTTAGGTCTCTTGGCAATGGCAGAGAAGTATAGACAGTCACGTGCAGAAATGAAGAAGGCTGCATTAATCCAAGATATTAGACAAGAATTATCTCACTTGGGGACTATCGCAGTCCTTTATACAAATCCCACTGATAAGGAAAATCCAGGGCTTACAGGAGGTATCGTCTTAGAGGATGGACGTGCCTATAGCTTTGTTTATGCAGAGGATATCTTGACCTATGAGGAGGAGCAGGCATGATTATTCCTAAGAATCTTGAAGAATTGGCAAGCTATGTTGAAAGTGATCAAAAGGTGGTTTTCTTTTTTCACTGCCGATTGGTGTCCAGACTGCCAGTTCATCTATCCCGTTATGCCTGAAATTGAAGCCCTCCATCCAGATATGACCTTTGTGCGTGTCAACCGTGATGATTATATGGCTTTGGCGCAAACTTGGAATATTTTTGGTATCCCAAGTTTTGTCGTGACTCAGAAAGGTCAAGAATTGGGACGCTTGGTCAATAAAGCGCGTAAAACCAAAGAAGAAATCACTGCCTTTTGTCGGAGATTTAAAAGATGAAAATCAATCACTTTCCTAATATCTCTCTTGATATTTCAGAAACTAAAGAAAAGTATCTGACAGAAAAAAATGAGGAGATCATCGAAGAATTATGCCAAATTTTAGTAGAGCATTCCAAAATTGAAAGTGATATCTTCCTAAAACACCAAGAAATAAACACCTACAAAAAGGAAAATAATCTTCCTACACATCAAACTATTCCTGGAGAAATGGAGTTATTTGATGAATTTAAAGAGAAGTTGACTCCTTTAGCTCAAAAAACACTTGACTGATAACTGTTATAAAAGAGGTTTTTCAGCTTCTTTTGGTTCTCCAGGCACCTATGATTTTGTGTTAGAGCCCTGTCGAGCTAAGTTTATTATGAAGAGTAAGGCTAAGATGTTTCTCGAATTTTCTTATGGGAATGACTTTTGGTACCATAAACAATTTATCATAAAATTAACAGAGAGTGACTGGAAAATTGACAAGATTAGTTATCGCTATGGTAGTAATGACGATTCTTGGCATGTCAGTCGATTTTAAAATCTATAAAAGAACTATTGAAGGAGAACCCATGATTTTTGCATACAATAAGGAACAAGTTGGTGACGTTTTGTTGGTTATCTTGGAAGATACTAAGGACATCAAACGTAGCGTAGAACGTAAAGGTAAAGTGGCGCGTGTCACAGCTGATGAAACAGGCAAGACTCTTGCTTGGAATATTTTTGAAGCGTCAAGCCTCATTGATATCGAAGGTAACGGTCAAGTTTTCTTGTCAGACCAAGATGTAGCTGTTTTGAACGAGGAATTGGCTAAAGAGGGCTTTGAAGAGCGTTTGGAAAACACACAAGGACCAGTCTTTGTGGTTGGACAAATTGATGAAATGGTTGCACATCCAGACAGTGACCACCTTAACATCTGCCAAGTGAACATCGGTGATAAGAAGGTCCAAATCGTTGCAGGAGCACCAAACGCAGCCCTTGGTCTTAAAACTATCGTAGCTCTTCCTGGTGCTATGATGCCTAGCGGTGCCCTTTATCTTCCCAGGAAAACTTCGTGGTGAAGATAGTTATGGTATGATGTGTGCCCCACGTGAGTTGGCACTTCCAAATGCCCCACAAAAACGTGGTATTATTGAACTTGATGATTCAGCAGTAGTCGGTGAGGCTTTTGATCCAGCTAAACACTGGAAAGGGTAAATAAGACAAGAAGCGGTAAGTAAGCCGCTTTTTTTTTCAGGAGAGCTCGTCTTGGCAAATGGTTCAAAATTTTCGAGAACCTCTTTATGCTTACCAAGTTCATCATCAAAATATAATAGTATTGCTCTCAATCTCTATTATTTGCCAAAACAACTTTATCCGAGCAATTATCTAAAAAATGTGGCTTCAAGTTTATTAATCAAGTTGTGTTTTATTTATCTGTCAGACTCAGATTTGGTGATGATTATAAAAGAAAGGAAAGTTCAATGGTTTACAACAAACAGAAGGGAGTCCTTGTTTTTATGATTCTCTATACAGTCCTCTTTGTTTTTGACGGTATACGAGTATTTGATGCTCCCTTACCTTCTTCTTTAACGACCTATTTAGTTTATACCATCATGTTTTTGTATGGTTGCTTCTTATTTAAGTCTGAATTGCTCAAAAAGTGGGAAGAGGTCAGAAGTTCTAAAAGAAAATTTTTCTTGGGGGTTTTAAAAGGCTGGCTCTTACTTGTCCTGGTGACCATTTTCTTTGGACTACTATCGGCAATATTGAGGCAGGTTTTGGGACTAAGTGAACAAGGACTAAACGAGGCTAATATACAAAGTACCTTTAAAGAACAACCACTACTGATAGCAGTTTTCGCCTGTATCATTGGACCTTTGGTGGAAGAACTCTTTTCCGTCAAATTTTATTGCATTGTTTACAGAGACATTTGCCAAGCTGGCTAAGCATTTGTGTGGTAGGATTTGTTTTCGCCTTGACCCATATGCACAGTTTGTCTTTATCAGAGTGGGTCGGTACAGTCGGTTACCTAGGTGGTGGCCTTGCCTTTTCAATTATTTATGTGAAAGAAAAGGAGAATATTTACTATCCCTTGATGGTTCATGTGCTAGGAAATATTTTATCTTTTATAGTATTGGTCATTGGTAGTATGCAATAAGTGAATTCCAAACTATTTCAGCTTACAAAGAAAAAGGCAAAGGACTCTCGTCTCTCTTCTATCAATAGAAGAACTTCAAAACGGAGTGTTAAAATTATTTTAAGTGGTAACTCTGGGTCAGCAGAGGATGATTTGAGTAAGTAAACTAATGACAAGTTTGTATGGCGATAACTGTTCTTTGAATCGACAGCTCATACCAAGCTTCCTACTTCCTTTGCTAGTAGCTCAGCTCATCTTCAGATGTCTAATATTTAGTGACAAGTACATTTATTGAAGAACTCATCCTGCTTTTCACCCGAATAGATTTTACTTTTTTCTATTTAATTGAAGTCAATAATGTGATATATATATTATTTTTATTCTTGCTTTTTCAAAATCTGTCACTTTTTTACTTCCGCTTACGAATAGATAGGTGGAGGTAAAAAATGTATAACAAAGTTATTTTAATTGGACGTTTGACGGCGACTCCTGAAATGGTAAAACTGCTAGCGATAGGTCTTTTACACGTGTTACAGTTGCGGTTAATCGTCGCTATAAGACGCAAAATGGTGAGCGTGAGGCTGACTTTATTACAGTGGTTGTCTGGGGGCGTTTGGCTGAGACCTTAGCATCTTATGCTAGCAAGGGGAGTTTAATTTCTCTTGATGGGGAGCTTCGTACCCGTAAGTACTATAAGGATGGTCAAACCCATTATGTTACTGAAGTGCTTTGTTCCTCTTTCCAACTTCTGGAGAGTCGTGCTCAGCGTGCTGTTAGGGAAAATAATCCTGATAATGACTTGGCTGACCTCGTCTTGGAAGAAGAACTTCCCTTTTAGTTTATCCTTTGACTAGCTATCTAGGTCTCCTATCTTTGAAGCAACCTCTCTAAAAAATCATGATCTTGTTCCATACCTTGTTTTAAAGAATTGTTGGAGATAAAACATTAAACACTTGTTAGACTAATAAACAGTAAAATTAGATAAGACTTAGGATGGTAGGTGTTTAATAGTGTAGATAGACTAGAAAAAATAGTTTAGGAAGCCATAAAACGTTGATATATCAACGTTTTAAATGTTAAGCAAAATATTCAAAAGAATGCATACAATTAACAGTTGTTTCTAATCTATATTATTGTTTTATTACCGATTTTTAAATTAAATGATAGAGGTTTCATGATAAACTATAGATGGGTAAGGAAAAAGCTATAAAAGTTACTTTTATAGTAGGCATTATTTGTTTGGAAGGAAAGTGTGAAATATCACAACTATAACGCTATCCTTGCAATTGTTTGAGACAGTTGCATTTTTGTTTATCGTTGTGAGGCCTTAGGCCTGTATAATGATTTCACAGACAATTGACTATGACACTCCTGACTGACATATGAATTAGGATGTTAAGCGGTCGTTGACTTTTCGTCTAGCCTTGGGGGAACACATTGGTGTGATTCCTAAGACTCACCAGACTAATGTGTTTGAAGCTAGGATGATTCGTCTTAGCTTTTTTTGTGTCCTTTAAAATGGAGGTCTTCGGTATTTCTTTTCTTATGCTATAATAGAAGGACTAAGTGAGATATTGTCTCGCAAATCTTGGTACGGGAGTGACACTAATGCTTGACTTTACCCAAGAAGAGAAAGATTTTTTTATGTCTGAAGCTCTTAAGGAGGCCGAAAATCTCTAGATAAAGCAGAGATTCCAATTGGATGTGTCATCGTTAAAAATGGCGAAGTCATAGGCCGTGGGCACAATGCACGTGAGGAGCTCAATCAAGCTATCATGCATGCGGAGGTCATGGCTATTCAGGAGGCTAATAGGACTGTGGGCAATTGGCGTTTGTTAGATTGTACCCTCTTTGTAACCATCGAACCCTGTGTAATGTGTAGTGGGGCAATTGGCTTGGCTCGTATTCCTAAAGTTATCTATGGAGCAAGCAATCAAAAGTTTGGTGGTGCGGGTAGCCTTTACGATATCCTAAGAGACGAGCGCCTCAACCATCGCGTAGAAGTAGAGACTGGTGTCATGGAGGAAGAGTGTGCTAAGATTATGCAAGACTTTTTCCGTCAGAGTCGTGAAGTAAAAAAGAAGCCAAACGATTGGCTAAATTGGAAACAAGGCAAGATATGTAAACAAAAAGTGCAAGTCCAAAGGGACTTGCACTTTTTAATGGAAGATGATTTTTTGTTTTCCTGAAGGCAATTTAGGTCACTCTTTCTATGCTTTATTTTTTTCTTTCTCACTTGTTAAAAGAAAATAGGCATAAAGAGAATCAGAGTACCAAAAGCGGACTTCAAATTAGTATCAATAATTGGTGTTCCTAATCGTACATAAAAGATAAGGTTGATTAGGAGTATCAGAAGTAGGCTACTGATAATTCCAGCTAAAGCTATTTTTACGAGTAAATAGTTATTCGTTTTAGGTGATTGATTAGCAGTAGTATCATTTGTTTGATTTTTTGTATGTTTCATGAGTTATCATCCTCAAAATCTTTGAGATGTCAGCCGAGTTCTGTTAGTTAGTGGGTGAGGTTATAGAAAGACTTACCTGCAGCATAGCTAAGGTCATAAGTCAGTTTTGCAGCAGCAATGCCAACAGAAATAGCGGCCCAAGGAACTACTCCACCTGATACAGCTTCAAGTTCTTGAGTAGTCAAGTTTTTACGATTGTTAATGGTCTTAGTCATTGTTCATATGTCCTTTCTTTTTTATCGTGCAGAGTCCATGTAGCCATTGTAGGCTCCAAGGCATACCATAGTTCCAATAGGTCCTGAAGCTAGGCAGAGCCCTCCAATGGCAAGGTTAGTCTTCCATCCGCCTCCTGTTACAGAGGCTAGGTCAGCTGCCTTCATTTCTTTGTTAATCATTGTCATTCTCCTTTTTTTTTTTAGGTGAGTTTTTAAATCTCATACCCTCTCACCACGAGTTAAGAGATATGTTAAATATGACTTCTCCTTTCAATAAAGTCAGCCATGTCACTAGCTTTTGGTGCTTTACTCAAGCTATGGATTTATTATAAGGTGTCGAGAAATAAAAAAGTAGTGACATAAATGTCACCATGGTAAGTCTTATGTTTTATCGAAGGTTATACTGACAGAAGAAGATAATAGGGATTGATAGGGGTAGGTCTAGCTAGTCTTATCATAAGTTCTCTACTTGCAATCACTTCAATTTATGGTATAATATTTTTCGGAGCAACATCTGTGCGTGAAGCGGGTCAGGGGAGGAATCCAGCAGCCCTAAGCGATTTCAGGTGTGTGCTCTTTTTTTTTGTGTTAAGGAGGATTTATGGCCAAATTTAGTGTTTTTAAAGATCAAGAGAGTCTTTTTTGCTTGTCCTATCTGTCAGGCGCCAATGCATTTGGATTTGTCTAGCTTGGTTTGTCAGAATAGGCATACCTTTAATATTGCCAAGCAGGGCTTTGTTAATTTTTGAGACAGACCAAGGGAGATAAGCACTATGATATGGCTTCTTTTGAAAAGAGGAGCCAGATTTTAGCAGCAGGCTATTACGATCCTATCTTGGAGGTGATTTCAGAGCGTTTGCGTGATCTTCCTAAACACTCGCATGTTCTAGATGTTGCCTGTGGTGAAGGGCTATTATAGCCGTCAGTTGGCTCATGAGTTTGACAAGGATTTCATGGCCTTTGATTTGTCTAAGGATTCTATCCTTCTTGCGGCTCGTCAAAATCCTCAGAAAAATGTAGCTTGGTTTGTTGGTGATTTGGCTCAATTGCCCTTACGTGAACACGGTATCGATGTCATTTTAGATATTTTTCACCAGCTAATTATCAAGAATTTGGACGACTTTTGTCTGATTATGGCTTGGTTTTTTAAGGTTATTCCTCATGAGGATCATCTTAAAGAGTTTCGCCAATTGTTACCGGAGGCGCAGGCTTATTCGAACCAGGATGTTCTGGAACATTTTCAAGAGTCCTGTGACCTTTTGGAGCGTGTGACGATTGCTAAGACTTGGTCTATGCCATCAGAGCATGTTCAAACATTTGCCGAGATGACACCTCTTTTTTTCCATGCCAATAAGGATACTTTGGACTTGACTTCAGTGACGCAATTAACCGTTGCGGGAGAACTGCTGATTGGCCGTATTAGAGATGATAAGCAATCCTAACAATCGTTGGGATTTTTTGATGGGAAAATGTCTCAGTTAGCTTGTTTGGTCTTCCTAAAAGGTGTATGATGAGAGCAATAAGTAGGAAAGTTTCAGTAATGGGTAAAAAGCGATGAAAAGTAGAGCCTATAAGAACTACATTTTTGATTTTTATGGTACCTTGGTTGATATCCTAACCGATGAGAAGGATCCTGTGTTATGGGATAAACTAGGCCAGCTATATCAGGCTTATGGAGCGGCTTATGAGGGTGATGCTCTTAAAAAGGCTTATGCTAAGCACGTGGATCAGGCCCGTAAGGAGTTAATAGAGCTCAAAGGAGTTGCTTATCCAGAAATTGATTTAGCTCACATTTTTAACCAGCTTTATGTAGATGCTCGGCCTCAGTCTAGTAATTCTAATCAGCTGGACGATTGGGGAAATTTGATAGCCATGGTCTTTCGCGTCCTATCTCGAAAATATTTGACAGCTTATCCTCATACTAAGGAGGTTCTAGCCTTTCTAAAAGAGCAGGAATGTCGTCTCTATCTCTTGTCTAATGCTCAAGCAGCCTTTACTAATGCTGAGATTGACTTAATGGCGTTAAGACCTTACTTTGATGCCATTTACTTGTCTTCGGATGCCGGTATCTGTAAGCCTCAACCTGAATTTTTTAAAGCAAGTTTTGGATGATTATGGGTTAAACCCGTCTGAGACTGTCATGGTTGGAAATGACTTGACGACTGATATTGCTGTGGCTGAAGCAGTTGGGATCGATGGTATCTTGCTCAATACCTTCCCTTATTCCCGTCGAGAACTGGAGAATTCCCCAATCAAGCCAGACCGAGTGATTACTGATATAGAGGCTCTAAAGACCAATTTTACATAAAAATACACTGTATTTGGCAAAAGCAAAGACAATTATCAGAATTTTTGGTATAATAATTCCTAACTTTATGTGAATGGAGAATCTCATGACTGCACAAAAAATGTCTGCACAAGAAATTATCGCTTTTATCGGTAATGCTGAAAAGAAAACGAATGTTAAAGTAACTTTTGAAGGGAATTGGCAACTGCTGTTCCAGCTTCTGTCACTAAACTTGGTAACGTTCTTTTCGGAGACTGGAAAGATATTGAACCACTTCTTGCTAACTTGACTGAAAACAAGGACTATGTTGTGGAACAAGATGGCCGTAACTCAGCTGTTCCATTGCTTGATAAACGTCACCTTAATGCACGTATCGAACCAGGCGCTATCATCCGTGACCAAGTAACTATCGAAGACAATGCTGTCGTTATGATGGGTGCTGTAATCAATATCGGTGCTGAAATTGGTGCTGGTACTATGATTGATATGGGTGCTATCCTTGGTGGTCGTGCTACTGTTGGTAAAAACAGCCACATCGGTGCGGGTGCAGTCCTTGCTGGAGTGATTGAACCAGCTTCAGCAGACCCAGTTCGTATCGGTGACAACGTTCTTGTTGGTGCCAATGCTGTTGTTATTGAAGGTGTTCAAGTTGGTAACGGTTCAGTCGTTGCTGCTGGAGCTATCGTTACTCAAGATGTTCCTGAAAATGTGGTTGTGGCTGGTGTTCCAGCTCGTATCATCAAGGAAATTGATGAGAAAACACAACAAAAAACAGCACTCGAAGATGCTTTTGCGTAACTTGTAACATATTGATAGTAGAGGCCTGTAAGGCCTCTATTTCTAGATTCTCTATAAAATAAGACAAATAAAAAGGATAAAAACATGACACTTGATTTAATTAAAATCAGACGAGACCTTCACCAAATTCCTGAAATTGGTTTGGAAGAATTTAAAACTCAGGCTTATCTCTTAGAGCGTATTGCTGAAATGACTGAAGGTAAGGATTTTGTGGAGAAACGTACTTGGCGTACAGGGATTCTTGTCTATCTTCACGGGCATGCTCCTGAAAAGACTATTGGTTGGCGTACAGATATTGATGGTCTTCCAATCGTAGAGGAAACAGGTCTTGACTTCAAGTCTACTCATGAAGGTCGTATGCATGCTTGTGGACACGATATGCACATGACCACAGCACTTGGTCTTTTGGACCAGATGCTTCAAGTACAGCCTAAAAATAACATGCTCTTCCTCTTCCAACCAGCCGAAGAAAATGAAGCTGGTGGTATGCTTATATATGAAGATGGTGCCTTTGGAGATTGGTTGCCAGATGAGTTTTATGGTCTCCACGTCCGTCCAGATTTCAAGGTAGGTGATATTGCGACTAACACAAGCACCCTTTTTGCTGGGACTTGTGAAGTCCTCGTTACTTTCAAGGGGAAAGGTGGACATGCGGCCTTTCCACATGAGGCCAATGATGCTCTTGTAGCAGCTTCTTACTTTATTACTCAGGTGCAAACGATTGTCAGTCGTAATGTTGACCCTATCCAGGGTGGGGTAGTTACCTTTGGTTCTTTCCATGCAGGAACTACTAACAATGTTATCGCTGAAACTGCAGAGGTTTATGGAACTATTCGTACCCTTACTCAGGAAATGAGTCTCCTTATCCAGAAGCGCGTGCGCCAGATTGCAGAGGGTGTAGCAGCTAGCTTTGGTATGGAAGTGGATATCATGTTGAAACAAGGTGGTTATCTTCCTGTGGAAAATAATCCAGCCTTGGCTAAAGAGTTAATGAGCTTCTTTGATGCTAGCCCAGAGGTCAACTTGATTGATTGTCCACCAGCTATGACTGGAGAGGATTTTGGTTATTTGCTTAGTAAGGTTCCAGGTGTCATGTTCTGGTTGGGAATTGACACGCCATATGCACTTCACCATCCTAAGATGAGTCCAAATGAAGATGCTCTCGCTTTTGCAGTGGCTGAAATTGGAAAATTCCTTAAACACAAGGCAGAAGCCTAACCATAGTTGATACAACTAAAAAATCTACCAAGTCTGACTTTTGGTAGCTTTTTGATATGATAAACCTATGAAAAATGAACTTAGAAAAATAGTCTTGGCTCAGTTAACTTCACAAGAACCTGAGACTAAGGCTAAGATAGATCAACATCTTTTGGAGCAATTGATTGCCTTACCTGCTTATAAAGATGCCCAGGTGATTGCGACTTATTTGTCTTTTTCCTCATGAATATGATACCAGTCTTTTAATCAATCAGGCTTTAAAGGATGGTAAACGACTGTTGATTCCTAAAACATATAAACAAGGTCGAATGATTTTTGTGGATTATGATCCAGATAATCTTGTTGCTACCTCTTTTGGCTTGATGGAACCTGCGTCTGATTTGGCTGTGGAAAAATCAGAGATTGATTTGATTCATGTGCCAGGAGTAGTTTTTAATGATGAAGGCTATCGCATTGGTTACGGAGCAGGTTACTATGACCGCTATTTGTCTGACTTTGAAGGGGAGACCGTTAGTACGGTTTATCCTTGCCAGAAACATGATTTTCAACCAGATAGCTATGATATTCCTGTTAAGGAGGTTGTTACATGCAAGTAAATGAGTGGAAGAAATACCCAGCAACCTATCTATTGTTGGGGCTTACGACGCTGACTTTCATCTGTCAATATCTCTTAAATGGCTTTCAAGCGACCTCACCTTTGAGCCTCTTTAAGATGGGGGCTATGTACGGTGCTTTTGTTCAGTACAGCCCACTGAACCTCTGGCGTCTTGTAACACCGATTTTTGTGCATATAGGTGTTGAGCATTTTCTATTTAATATGCTTGCCCTTTACTTTATGGGGAAAATGGCTGAGCATATTTTTGGGACTCTACGTTTTCTAGGGCTCTATTTGTTAGCTGGTGTTATGGGAAATGCCTTTACCTTGCTTTTTACACCTAATGTTATTGCAGCTGGTGCTTCGACCTCCTTGTTTGGCCTATTTGCGGCGATTGTGATTCTTGGTTATTATAGTCATAGTCCTTTGCTTAATCAGTTAGGTCGCAATTACTTGGCTTTGATTGTCATAAACTTAATCTTCAACCTGTTTACACCTAGTGTTGGGATTACAGGCCATCTTGGTGGTTTAGTTGGGGGTGCTCTGGCAGCTATCTTTTTGGCCAACAAGGTTGAAAGTCGCCTATTTAGTAAAGGTTGGCGTTTTACAGCTCTTTTAACCTACATTTTACTATTGCTGATTCTTCTAGGATTCACTTATTTTTAAGTCATATGAAAAATCCATCGAATGTCATGTTCGATGGATTTTATATTAGTCTTTTTAGCTGGTTTGCCTTCAAGTTTGTGACCCAAGTCAATGAGGTATTGCTTGAGGTCATCTTTAATTTGAGGATGTTTAAGCGCGTAATCGATAGACGTTTTCATGAATCCGAATTTGTCACCGACATCATAACGGTCTCCAGTAAATTCGCGAGCAAAGACTCGTTGTGTCTTGTTAAGCGTATCGATAGCATCAGTCAATTGGACTTCGTTTCCAGCACCTGGTTCTTGAGTTTCCAAAATACCGAAAATTTCAGGTGTTAGAAGGTAACGTCCGATGATAGCAAGATCACTTGGTGCATCCTCTGGATTTGGTTTTTCAACGAAAGTTTCAACGCTATAACGTCCATTTTCACCTTTGCCTTGAGGGGCGATGACACCATAAGAAGAAACTTCTTCGTGTGGTACAGGCATAACTGCAATGGTTGATGCGTGTGTTTCCTCATAATCGTTAATGAGCTGTTTAGTCAATGGTACAGCTTTATCGTTAGTGATATCCATAAGGTCATCACCAAGCATAACAACAAATGGCTCATTCCCGACAAATGCTTTAGCTTGAAGAACAGCATCTCCAAGGCCACGTGGGTGGCTTTGGCGGATAAAGTGGAGGTTAATAGCAGTGGTGTCATTAACCAATTTCAACAGGTCTGTCTTACCTTTTTTGTTCCAAGTTGTATTCTAACTCGAAGTTTGAATCAAAGTGGTCTTCGATAGAACGTTTTGATTTACCAGTCACCACCAAGATATCTTCGATACCTGATTTGAGGGCTTCTTCAACGATAAATTGAATAGTTGGTTTGTCAACGATTGGCAACATTTCTTTGGCCAAAGCTTTAGTAGCTGGTAAAAAGCGTGTTCCGAGTCCTGCAGCGGGGATGATAGCTTTTCTAACTTTTTGATTCTTCATGAGAACTCCTTAGATTTTTATTTTTTATCCCATTCATTTTCAGAGCGATTCATTGGACATCATATTGAGAATAGATTCCTTGATATCAGCACCCTCATAGATAGATTTGTAGATTGCTGTTGTAATTGGCATGTAGACGCCGAGTTCTTGGGCGATTTCGTAGGCAACCTTTGTGGTTGAAATACCTTCGATAACCATTCCCATGTTACGTTCAATGTCTTCTAGTTTTTTCTCCACGACCGAGCGCATCCCCAGCACGCCAGTTACGTGAATGGATAGAAGTTCCTGTAACAATAAGGTCACCAACCCCAGATAGACCGCTGTAAGTCAAAGGATCAGCTCCAAGTTTCACACCAAGACGAGTAATTTCCGCAAGTCCACGAGTAATAACGGCTGCCTTGGCATTTTCCCCATATCCCATACCGTGGAGGGCACCAGCACCTACCGCGATAATGTTTTTAAGAGCACCAGCTGTTTCAACACCAATCACATCTGAATTGGTGTAGAGGCGGAAGTAGCTATTGCTGAAAATACCTTGGACATAGCGTGCCGCTTCAAGATCCTTAGATGCTGCTGTAATCAAAGTGATATCGCGAACGATAGTTTCTTCAGCATGGCTTGGACCAGATACGACAACAATCTCACTACGAAGTTCCTTAGGAATCTCTTCTTCAAGGATTGTTGAAAGGCGTTCGTGTGTTCCGGGTTCCAATCCTTTTGAAGCATGCATGACAACGACTTCGTGGTCCAAAAGCTCAGCAACTTGCTTAGCAACTAAGCGAGTGACCTTGGTTGGAACAACAAAGAGAACGGCGTCGATACTATCTAGGGCTTCAGACAGCTCCTTGTAGGCTCTAATGTTTTCATCCAAAACCACATCCTTGAAGTAGCGGGTATTGGTGTGTTTCTCGTTAATTTCATCAATTTGTTCAGGGATGTTTCCCCAAATACGGACCTCGTGTCCGTTGTCGTTGAGTACCTGAGCAAGGGCAGTTCCCCACGAACCAGGGCCCAAGACAGCGATTTTTTGTTTTTTCATCATTAGGTCTCCCTTTAGGTCCTTTCTAACAAAGTAGAAAAAGACTGTATTCTTTCTCATTATAACATAAGAAAAGCATGTTTGTCTTGTACTCTCTGTTAGGAGGGCTGATGGCTATTTATTTTTTTTAGCCAATTTTGGGCAATGTAGCCCCAATGAGAGCAGCCATGAGCGTTCCTCCAATCAGGATTAAGGCATGACTGGCTGTAAAGGGAACCATAACTTGATTTACATAATCTTGAGTTTTCCCTTTGGCTAGGAGCTGTGCGATATAAGCTTTGGGCGCAAGCCACATGGTGATAATGGGTGCTAAGTTCCCTAGGGAAAAGATCATATAGGAAAGTAAATTAAGTTTACTATTCTCATAGTTCCCTTTCTTAGCTAGAAAGTCAGCGACAAGGCCAGCCAGAAAGCTAGGAAGAAAGGCTAGAACAAAGTGCCCAGAAGCAAAGAAGAAGAGGGACATAAAGATACCCAGACAGGTAATCGCTCCAAATTGTTTTGTCTTTCTGATAAGCCTCAAGTAGACCCAGCCTGCAAAGATAGCCGCTAAGGCAGGCGTATGATACATATTTTGACTTTGAAAAAGATTAAATCAATGGCAACTGCAAGGGCTAGGCAAATAAAATAGAGTAAAATAGCTAGGCTGGTTTGTTTGATGAACGTTTTTTGACGCATGTGGTCTCCTAATCAATGTGAGGTGTTTTAGTTTTATTGAGCCAAGAGTATGCCAAACCAATGAAAATACCTCCGCCAATCCAGTTACCGAAGAAAACGACTACCCACTGACGTAGAATATTTGCCAAAGTGAAATTATCCACAGCATCACGCACACCGTTGAAACCGAGCAACATGAAAGAAGCAAAGTTAGCAATCAAGTGTTCATTAATCAAAAATACAAACATAAAGATAGCTGATAGCGCAATGAAAATTTTAGCAGATTCTTCTTTGAGGAGCATGTAGCCCAAGATGGCAATATTAACGAACATATTAGCTGTAATACCTTCTGTAAAGTTCATCCAATCTGTTTTTCCAAGCTTGGTTGAGACAGCAGTAACTAAGAAACTCTTGTCAGTCAAATGTTGGAAAGAGAAGGATTGGTTGAAGAACCAGGCCAAGATAAGGGCACCGACAAAATTAAAGAAGGTACAGTAGAGGAGGATGGTACACACCTTGCTCCATTTGATTTTACCATAATAGGCACCACTGGTCAGGAACATCATGTTTGAAGTAGCCAACTCTCCATTGAATATGAGAACGAAGACCAGTCCGATGGCAAAGATAAAGGCGAAGACAAAACGAGAAAGGGCTGGAATACCTGTAGCGATAACTTCCGCACCAATAATTCCTACAGCAGTTGACATAGTAAGATAAGCTCCAGCGAGCATAGAGCGCAAGGCATAGCGCCCCAGACTTTCGTCAAAGAGAGCTTCTTTTTTTAGCGCAGGCAGCGAATACTTTTTCTTTAAATTGAGACATAGGTTTACCTCTAAAATGTGTGGCATGGAGCATGGCAAATGCGCAAGCTCGAGTGAAAATAAATCTAAGATGACCATGAAAAAAAGTCAGGACAGTTGTCCCAACTTTTCCAAGTCTTAATATGAGGATGCTCCAGATGTTGCATCTGCGGCTGGGGCTGCGTCGCCACCATGACCACCCGCATCTGATGCACCAGATGTGGCGTCGCTACCGCCATGACTAGCTGCAGCTGGAGCAAAAGGACCGCTTCCTCCGACAAGGCGTTGACCAGTTGTTTCGAGATACCAGTCAAGCCATGGTTTAAAGTTAAAGACGATTTCATTGATTCCTGCATAAGAACCATCATCATAGTACATAGCCTGATAGTTATGCGTATTGATAACTCCTTCAGGTGACCCTGGAACAATCGTACGAACATATTCTTGGTTACCATTACGAAGTGTACCGATAACCCATTCTACATTTTTCATACGAGCTGGTGGAAGTGAGCCGTGAACAGTTGACATACGGCTACCAGATTGAGGTGGCACACGTTTAGCAAACATAGTGTCAGGATCTTGATGGGCGTTATTGTAGTAGAGGAACTGGTTGTTATCATCGGCATAGGTCAATTCAAATGGCATAGCCTTGAGGAACATGTCAATTTGATTAACCGTCAAAATACCGTGGTCCAATTTCACGTAGGTATCACCAGATACCGCACCAGTGATTTCAGCTACTTTTTTCTACCCATTCAGGATCATCAGGGTCGACCTCAGTAACAGTTGTAGCGATTGGGTTGTTACAATCCAAGTCTTCGGGTTCGATTGGTTTTGGTTTTTTCAATTTAGAAACCACTCCTACATATTGGATGAAATTATCTAAGCATTGTTCAAGAAAGTTAATAGTACCTTCGTTAGTAATGTTCCCCTCAAGGTCAAAGGCTTCTTTAGCCTTTCCAAGCAAGAATTCATTACCTGGAAGTGTATAGGCATTGACACCAGGTGCTTCTAGGATTTTACGCAGGTGAACTTGAGCACGGGAAGTCCCTTGATCGTAATATGATGCACCAACAATCATTACAGGCTTGTTTTCAAATGGGTGCACTTCGAATGAGAGCCACTCTAATACTGATTTAAGTGCTGCAGAGATAGTGTGGTTATGTTCAGGTGTTGCAATGATAACACCGTCAGCGCGTGTAATTTTGTTATTAAGTAAGCGAAGTTGGAAACTTTCATCCCATTTTTCATCTTGGTTAAACATAGGAACTTCATCAATTTCCAAAACTTCAAGTTCAAATTTAATTTTAAAATGTCTTCTGATAAATTCGAGCAGTTTACGGTTATATGATTGGTCATAATTTGCTCCAACGAGTCCAACAAATTTCATAGTTTCTATTCTCCTGTCCTATAGGCTTTCCCAGTCGAAGTCTTCAGCTTCTTTATGTAGCAACTCTGTAGCATGTGAGAGTTTACCAGTAATTTTGACGTAGAGACGGAAGTCATCGAAAATAGCATCTAGTTTTTTGATGACATCAAGGTCGACTAAATCACCATTGCTATCAAAAGCTTGTAGGGAATGTGAAAGTAAGAATTCGTCTGGAAGCACATTAGCTTTGATTTCTGGAGCATTCAAGATTTGACGAAGTTGTAACTGTGCACGAGAAGCCCCGAGCGTTCCGTAAGATGCCCCTGTAATCATTACTGGCTTATTCAAAAGAGGGAAAACACCGTATGAAACCCAAGCTAAAGCGTTCATGAGAACGGCAGGAATTGAGTGGTCATACTCAGGTGTTCCAATAATAACACCATCAGCCTCATCGATTTTTTTTAACGATTTCAAGGACACTTTCTGGCAATTGCTTGTTAGCGGGTTTGTTAAAGACAGGAAGGTCTTTGATTTCAACAAGTTCAATTTCTGCCTTATCTGCAAAATGCTTCTGAATATATTGCAATAATTGTCTATTAGTTGAACGTTTTGAATTCGTACCAACAAGTCCGATGAATTTCATGACAATTCTCCTTAAAAGTATTATATCTAGTACTATGTTAGCGTTTTCCTGGTTAAAAGTCAATCTTCGTTTAATGAAAGTGATTAGACTATTACCTTTGTCATCTTATTTCGAATAGATTATAATAGGATAGATTTAAAAGTCTGAAGCTAGCATGGCTAGTTTATACAAATACTAGTCAATAGATGTATCGAAAGGAAAAATAATGACAAAAATTCGTGGATTTGAACTCGTATCAACCTATAACAATCAGGAATTACTTCCAAAGCGGGAGACTGCCCATGCGACTGGCTATGATTTAAAGGTTGCGGAGAATACTGTAATTGCTCCTGGGGAAATTGTTCTCGTACCAACAGGTGTTAAGGCTTACATGCAACCTGGTGAGGTTCTCTATCTCTATGACCGTTCATCAAACCCTCGCAAAAAGGTCTGGTCTTGATTAACTCAGTTGGCGTTATTGACGGCGATTACTATGGAAATCCAGGAAATGAAGGTCATATCTTCGCTCAGATGAAAAATATTACTGATCAGCCCGTGACTCTTGAAGTTGGCGAACGCATCGTTCAAGGTGTCTTTATGCCCTTCTTGATTGTAGATGGAGACGAAGCTGATGGTGTTCGTACAGGTGGCTTTGGATCGACTGGACAGTAGAGGAAGCAAAGTGGCAGATTATTTGTTAGTAATCGATATGCAGTCAGATTATGTTGCTGTAGGAAAAGCATATCATGAAGAACTGATTGCAGCTGTAAATGACAAAATTGCTAGCTATCCTAGCGACCGGGTTATCTATATTCTCAATCGTTTTTTCTGGGAGAGAAAAGATAGAAAGAAGAAATTTGCGACCGGCTTGCTGCTTGTATCTTCTCGTATCTTTGAGAAGCGTCGGGCTTCTTGCTTTACTAATCCAGATTTAAAAGATTTTTTAGAGGGAAATGGTACTAAAAGCATAGAGTTTATAGGGGTAGATGGCAATGGCTGTGTTAAGGCTTCCGTTTTGGCGGCTATCAAGGAGAACTATCAGGTTTCCGTCGGTTTGTCTGCTGTCGGAGTTGCCAACCAGAGGAAATTTCAAAAAACATTGCATAAGTGGCACTCTGCTGGAGTAAGCGTAGAAGGAGAATTATCATAGCTAAGAAAAAATCAACTTTTGTTTGTCGAGAATGTGGCTACAATTCACCCAAATATCTAGGGCGCTGTCCCAACTGTTCTTCTTGGTCCTCTTTTGAGGAAGAAGTTGAGGTGCAGGAGGTTAAAAATGCCCGTGTCAGTTTGACGGGTGAAAAGTCCAAACCTACTAAGTTAAAAGAAGTCTCTTCAATTAATTACGCCCGCATAAAAACTGATATGGACGAGTTTAACCGTGTTTTAGGTGGCGGTGTGGTTCGGGTAGTCTGGTTCTTATTGGAGGAGATCCAGGAATAGGGAAATCGACCCTCCTCTTACAGGTGTCAACACAGCTGGCTAACAAGGGAACGGTCCTCTATGTTTCTGGGGAAGAATCTGCCGAGCAAATCAAATTGCGGAGTGAACGTTTAGGTGATATTGATAACGAATTTTATCTGTATGCTGAGACCAATATGCAAGCCGGCCGTAGCCAAGTGGAGGCTATCAAACCCGATTTCCTCATTATTGATTCTATTCAGACCATCATGAGTCCAGAGATTTCAGGCGTTCAAGGCTCTGTTTCCCAGGTTCGTGAAGTAACTGCCGAACTCATGCAGATTGCCAAAACCAATAACATTGCTACTTTTATTGTTGGGCATGTGACTAAGGAGGGACAGTTGGCTGGACCACGTATGTTGGAGCACATGGTGGATACTGTGCTCTATTTTGAGGGAGAACGTCATCATACCTTCCGTATTTTGCGAGCAGTCAAAAACCGTTTTGGTTCAACCAATGAGATTGGGATTTTTGAGATGCAGTCTGGTGGTTTGGTAGAAGTGCTAAATCCTAGCCAAGTTTTCTTAGAGGAACGCCTAGACGGAGCCACAGGTTCTGCCATTGTTGTAACAATGGAAGGTAGCAGACCTATCTTAGCTGAAGTTCAAGCCTTGGTGACCCCAACCGTCTTTGGTAATGCCAAGCGGACAACAACAGGACTGGATTTTAACCGCGTCAGCCTCATTATGGCTGTTTTAGAGAAACGTTGTGGCCTTCTTCTCCAAAATCAAGATGCTTATTTAAAATCAGCAGGTGGTGTCAAATTGGACGAGCCGGCTATTGACCTTGCTGTTGCCGTTGCCATTGCTTCTAGTTACAAGGAGCTTCCAACCAATCCACAAGAAGCCTTTATAGGAGAAATTGGCTTGACTGGAGAGATTCGCCGAGTCACTCGCATTGAACAGCGTATTAATGAAGCTGCTAAACTAGGTTTTACTAAGATTTATGCTCCGAAGAATTCTCTTCATGGTATGAAAATTCCAGAAGGTATCCAGGTGGTTGGCGTTACGACAGTGGGAGAAGTACTCAAAAAGTCTTTTCTTAAAAAATTGATAAAAAGTCGTTTTGAAAACGTTTGCAAAATTATACCTCCAATGCTATACTTTTCATAAGGATAGGGAGGTATTTATTATGCAATTTTTCACAGACAGCAACATGCAATTCCCTTTAGTAGAGTTATCTCTCAATCAAGGTGAAACAGTCTTTATCCAGCGTGGCAGCATGGTATACCACACACCTAATGTGACACTGAGTACCAAATTAAATGCCAGCGGATCAGGTCTAGGTCGCTTTGTAAAGGCTGTTGGGCGTTCAATGGTTTCGGGCGAAAGTAGCTTTATTACTCAGGTTGTCTCGCAGTCCAATAACGGCTATATAGCCTTGGCCCCTGATTCTCCAGGTCAAGTGATTCCACTTTATTTAGGTGAAAAACAGTACCGACTAAACGACGGTGCCTTTCTAGCACTTGATGGCACAGCTTACTATACAATGGAACTCCAGTCTGTTGGTAAGGCTCTTTTTGGTGGTCAGGGTGGTTTCTTTGTAATGACTACCCAAGGCCAAGGAACTCTCTTGGCAAATGCTTATGGCTCTATTAAAAAATTGAGCTAAACAATCAAGAAGTGACTATTGATAATGCTCATGTCGTTGCCTGGAGTCAGACACTTGATTACAATATTCACTTGGAAAATGGTTTCTGGCAGTCTATTGGGACAGGAGAGGGTGTTGTGAATACCTTTAGAGGAACAGGTGAAATTTATGTTCAAAGTCTCAATCTTCAAACCTTTGCAGGCTTGCTTAATAGATACTTGCCAAAACGTTCATAATATAAATTGAAGGAGGATGGATGCTTGTTAGCATTTATTCTCCTTTTATGTTGCGAACTCAATAGCTGACAAGTTAAGAAAAAGATGATAAGATAGTATATAAATAATTTGATAGTCAAATTATTTTCTTCATTAGAAAGTGAGTTATTATGTCTTATTTTGAAAACTTTCTCAATGCCAACAAAGCCTATGTTGACCTCCACGGGACAGCCCATCTTCCCTTGAAACCAAAGACTAAGGTGGCTATTGTGACTTGTATGGATTCACGCCTTCACGTTGCCCAGGCCTTGGGGTTGGCCCTAGGTGACGCTCATATTTTGCGTAATGCGGGTGGTCGTGTGACGGAAGATATGATTCGTTCTTTGGTCACTTCCCAACAACAGATGGGGACACGAGAAATTGTAGTTCTCCACCATACAGATTGTGGTGCTCAGACCTTTAAGAACGATGAGTTTACGGCCTATCTTAATAAGGAACTTGGCGTTGATGTTTCTGATCAAGATTTTCTTCCATTCACAGATGTAGAAGAGAGTGTTCGTGAAGATATGGCTATTCTTCGTCAGTCACCGCTTATCCCTGAGGATGTTATCATCTCCGGTGCGGTTTATGATGTAGATACTGGTCGAATGACTCAAGTTCATCCCTAATACCGAAAAGTTTAGCAGGCATGATTGCCTGCTTTTTTTCATGGTTTGACATAAAAAACTCAGCATAAAATATAAATGCTGAGTTAATCTAGTTTTAAGAAACGATAAAAATGAGAATCACAGTCCCTAAATAGAAAAGACTGGTGATAAAAAGCTGATACGCCAGAATAACTTAAGAAAACGTTTAAACTTGAAAGATTGTGTTTTTTTTCTTAGCATCTGAATTGTGATAATTATAGCCGCCAAGGATAATAAGATAGTGATGTAAGGCAGAAAGCTATGGGTGAAGAAACGGGCTGACACAGCAACCACCTCAATAAAATAAAGTGGGAAGGTAAGGTCAGCAAAATTAAGCCCGAGGTATTTTAAACTAAAGAATCGGTGGATGATAAAAGCAAAGATAGGTGTTAAAATCAAAAAAGCTATAGCAAAGAATTTATATAGAATCATAAGTCTATTTTACCTCGAAAAGTCCTTTATGTAAATTTTTTCCTAAACTTAATAAGAAATTCTTGCATCTAAAAAGAATTTCTGTATAATAGATAAGGTATGTAAAAACATACTTGTGGGAGGTAACAAAACTTACTTACCGCCAAAACCACAATAGGAGGAAATTACAAAATGGCTAAAAAAGTCGAAAACATCGTAAAACTTCAGATTCCTGCTGGTAAAGCGACTCCAGCTCCACCAGTTGGACCAGCTCTTGGTCAAGCCGGAATCAACATCATGGGATTCACTAAAGAGTTTAACGCTCGTACAGCTGATCAAGCTGGTATGATCATCCCAGTTGTTATCTCTGTGTATGAAGATAAATCATTTGATTTCATCACTAAAACACCACCAGCTGCTGTTCTTTTGAAAAAAGCTGCAGGTGTTGAAAAAAGGTTCAGGTACTCCAAACTCAGTTAAAGTTGCTTCAGTAACTCGTGCACAAGTACAAGAAATTGCTGAAACTAAAATGCCTGACTTGAACGCTGCAAACATCGAATCAGCTATGCGTATGATCGAAGGTACTGCACGTTCAATGGGATTCACTGTTACTGACTAATTCAGTTAACAAGAAAACCACAGACGTCGTCTCACTTCGCTGAGTGACGTGGAAGATGAAAGTCGTTATGACCACATTACACAAGGAGAAATAATTAACATGGCTAAAAAAGCAAACAAATGCGTGCTGCTCTTGAGAAAATCGACAGCACAAAAGCTTACAGCGTAGAAGAAGCTGTAGCTCTTGCACAAGAAACTAACTTCGCAAAATTCGATGCTACTGTTGAAGTATCATACAACCTTAACATCGACGTTAAGAAAGCTGACCAACAAATCCGTGGAGCAATGGTATTGCCAAACGGTACTGGTAAAACTCAACGCGTTCTTGTATTTGCTCGTGGTGCTAAAGCTGAAGAAGCTAAAGCAGCAGGTGCTGACTTCGTTGGCGAAGACGAACTCGTTGCTAAAATCAACGGTGGATGGCTTGACTTTGACGTTGTTGTTGCAACACCAGATATGATGGCAATCGTTGGTCGTCTTGGACGTGTCCTTGGACCACGTAACTTGATGCCAAACCCTAAAACTGGTACAGTAACTATGGACGTTGCTAAAGCAGTTGAAGAGTCTAAAGGTGGTAAAATCACTTACCGTGCTGATAAAGCAGGTAACGTACAAGCTATCATCGGTAAAGTTTCATTCGAAACTGAAAAATTGGTTGAAAACTTCAAAGCATTTAACGATGCAATCCAAAAAGCTAAACCAGCTACAGCGAAAGGTACTTACATCACAAACCTTTCAATCACTACTACACAAGGTGCTGGTATCAAAGTTGATCCTAACTCATTGTAAGAGTAGTAAAAACCTATCTTCGGATAGGTTTTTTTTCTTACTCTAGGCACGAAATTTGAGTAGAAAATAAAAAATATTCAGAAAGTAGTGCTGCTTTTTCGAATTTATGGTATAATTTAAACGTATACACATAATTATTGATTTTGAACTTTTTACGTTGCGAATTAAGGAGGCAATGAATGAAAAAGAGTAAGGTAGTTTTTACTGGTAACCGTAGGCCTGTTATCTGTAGGTGTATTAACGGCTTGCTCGTCATCAAGTAAGACGTCTGGGAAGACTTATAATTATGTTTACGGTGGTGATCCTGCAACCCTAGACTATGTTTCTACAAATAAGAAAAACATGACGACAGCCGTTAGTAACGGTGTTGATGGTCTGTTTGAAAATGACCAATATGGGAATCTAAAACCTTCTGTCGCTGAAAACTGGTCTGTTTCTCAAGATGGTTTGACATATACTTACAAACTTCGTAAGGGAGTTAAATGGTATACTTCAGACGGTGAAGAGTATGCAAAAGTAACAGCTAAAGACTTCGTAACAGGCCTTAAGCATGCTGCTGATACTAATTCTGAAGCGATTTATTTGCTACAAAACTCTGTTAAGGGCTTGAATGATTACCTGTCAGGTGCCAACAAGGACTTCTCAAATGTTGGTATCAAAGCAGTTGATGATTACACTTTGCAATATACGCTTAGCCAACCAGAACCTTACTGGAACTCAAAATTGACTTACTCTGTCACTTGGCCTGTTAACGCAGGATTTTTGAAATCTAAAGGTAAAGACTTTGGTAAGTCAACAGACCCAACATCTATTCTTTATAACGGTCCATATCTTCTTAAATCTTTGACAACGAAGTCTTCTATTGAGTTCACCAAGAATGAAAACTATTGGGATAAGGATAATGTCTATTTTGATACAGTCAAATTGACTTACGATGATGGTACAGACCAAGAATCCTTGGAACGTAACTTCACTGATGGAGTCTATAACTTAGCTCGTCTATACCCAACTAGCTCAAACTATTCTAAAGTTGAAAAACAGTACAAAGACAATATTTTCTATACACAACCTGGAGCAGCTGTAGAAGGTGTCGGTATTAATATCGATCGTCAAACTTATGACCATACATCTAAAGAAAATGATCAACAAAAGACATCAACTAAGACAGCTCTTCTTAACAAAGATTTCCGTCAAGCATTAGGTTTTGCCATTGACCGTACAAATTACGCCGCACAACTTAACGGTAAGGAAGGTGGAAGCACTGCCGTTCGTAATATCTTTGTTAAACCAGACTTTGTTCAAGCAGATGGTAAGGACTTCGGAACAATGGTGATGGATCAACTTCCAGCTTATGGTGATGAGTGGTCTGGTGTGAATCTTGCAGATAGTCAAGATGGTCTTTATAATCCAGAAAAAGCTAAGGCTGAATTTGCTAAAGCCAAAGAAGCTCTTCAAGCAGAAGGGGTTCAGTTCCCAATCCATTTGGATGTTCCTGTCAATCAGTCAAATAAAATTTTTGTGAACCAAGTGCAGTCACTTAAACAATCTATTGAATCAGCTCTTGGAAAAGATAATGTTGTAATTGATCTTCATCAATTGTCAACTGATGATTTCTACAATATTACTTACTATGCTTCGAATGCAGCAGCAGAGGATTGGGACTTGTCGGTTGGTGTTGCTTGGGAGCCTGATTACCTCGATCCATCTACATATCTTGATGTTTTGAAGACTACAAATAGTGAAAATACTAAATCTTTCATGGGTTATGACAATCCAAATAGTCAAGCGGTTGAAAAAGTAGGTCTTAAAGAATATGACCAATTGGTTGATGATGCTTCTAAGGAAACAACAGACTTGACGGCTCGTTATGAAAAATATGCAAAAGCTCAGGCATGGTTGACGGATAGTGCACTTTATATCCCAACGACTACTTATAACGGTGCAGCCGCTGTAGTTTCTCGTATTAAGCCATTCTCAGGAGCTTATGCTCAAGCTGGTGATAAAGGTTCTACATACTACTTTAAGTATCTTAAATCTCAAGATGATATTGTGACTAAGAAACAATACGATTCAGCTTATAAAGATTGGCTTAAAGAAAGAGCGAAATCTAATGATAAAGCTCAAAAGATCTTGCCAAACACGTTAAGTAATCTATCGAAAACGTCTACCTTTAGGTAGTCGTTTTTTAACAAAATTTCTCGAACCACCCCTAGATTGTGATATAATAAGAAAGATTGGTACTCGCTTCTAGATTTTTATTTGGAAAGTTTGGGGGATAGAGTTGCCTACTGGTACTTATCATCTTAAGTTAGTCCTAAGAAAGGGACTTTAGGCTCAATAGGTATCCAAAGACTGAAGAATGAAACAAAAAAGGAGATTTATCTTGGCTAAAGATATCCGCGTTCGTTACGCACCAAGTCCAACAGGGCTTCTACACATTGGTAATGCTCGTACAGCATTGTTTAACTACCTTTATGCACGTCATCATGGCGGTACATTTATTATCCGTATTGAAGATACTGACCGTAAACGTCACGTTGAAGATGGTGAGCGTTCACAGCTTGATAACTTGCGTTGGTTGGGAATTGACTGGGATGAAAGTCCTGAAACACACGAAAACTATCGTCAATCAGAACGTTTACCGCTTTACCAAAAATATATTGATCAACTTTTGGCAGAAGGTAAAGCCTATAAGTCATACGTAACTGAAGAAGAGTTAGCTGCAGAGCGTGAACGTCAAGAAGCAGCTGGTGAAACTCCTCGTTACATTAACGAGTTCCTTGGCATGACTGAAGAAGAAAAAGCTGCCTACATCGCAGAACGTGAAGCGGCAGGTATTGTACCTACAGTTCGTTTGGCGGTTAATGAGTCAGGGATTTATAAATGGCATGATATCGTTAAGGGAGATATCGAATTTGAAGGTGGTAATATCGGTGGTGATTGGGTTATCCAGAAGAAAGATGGATACCCAACTTACAACTTTGCGGTAGTTGTTGATGACCATGATATGCAAATTTCACACGTTATCCGTGGAGATGACCATATTGCCAATACACCAAAACAACTCATGGTTTATGAAGCTCTTGGTTGGGAAGCTCCTGAGTTTGGACACATGACTCTTATCATCAATTCTGAAACTGGTAAGAAGTTGTCTAAACGTGATACTAACACCCTTCAATTTATCGAAGATTACCGTAAAAAGGTTACCTTCCAGAAGCAGTCTTTAATTTCATTGCTCTTCTTGGTTGGAATCCTGGCGGTGAAGACGAAATCTTTTCTCGTGAAGAACTCATTAAACTTTTTGATGAAAACCGTCTAAGCAAGTCACCAGCGGCCTTTGACCAGAAGAAATTGGATTGGATGAGTAACGACTACATTAAGAATGCAGATTTCGATAAGGTCTTTGCTCTTTGCAAACCTTTCTTGGAAGAAGCTGGTCGTTTGACAGATAAAGCTGAAAAATTAGTGGAACTCTATAAACCACAAATGACAGCTGCAGAAGAAATTGTCCCTCTTACAAATCTCTTCTTTGAAGATTTCCCAGAATTGACAGAGGCTGAAAAAAGAAGTTATGGCTGGTGAAACAGTACCAACAGTACTTAAAGCCTTTAAAGCCAAACTCGAAGCTATGTCTGATGATGAGTTTGTTGTTGAAAACATTTTCCCACAAATTAAGGCTGTTCAAAAAGAAACAGGAATCAAAGGGAAAAATCTCTTCATGCCAATCCGTATTGCTGTTTCAGGAGAAATGCACGGTCCAGAATTGCCAGATACTATTTTCTTGCTCGGTCGTGAAAAATCAATCAAACATATTGATCAAGTTCTTGCAACACTATAAAAACAACCCCAACAATCGTTGGGGTTTCGAATGCACATAAGCGATATGTCAATGATTATATGATAATTGCTAAGTCTACTTTTGTAATATAATGATGATATTTCGTAATCATATCATCATTTTCAAAACTTTAAATTAGTTTTATAATAGATTGGTAATAAAAATTAGGGAGGAGTGAGCATTATGAGAAGATTTGGTTGGTATTTCTACTATGTTATTGGCATGTACCCATAAAAATAGGTAATGAGTCAGTTAAAGAGCTTAGTTTTTCTAAGCTCTTTTTATGTTTATGAAAAGTAGGGGACATGTGGGATTGTCTGATGTTAGATTGTTCTCAATCAGGAAAAAATAGCTTTATATTTTTAGCTTTTTCTAATAGGAGTGACGCTAAATTATATATTTATGTTACAATAAAGTAGGTTGATTTTTTGAAAGGAAGGGGGAGTCTAGAGATGATCGTTTTGTTTACGGTTCTACGTCTATTGGCTATTTTAATTGTTAGTCACGATATGTCAGGTTTGCTCAAAACTTGGAAGAGTAAATGCTGGTTTATCGCAGGGAGTCTCTTGCTCTCTCTATTTGTTGGAGGCATTACAGGGTCGCTCTTAGCACTTTTGTTCTGCTATCTTTTCTTAAATAAAATATCAAGTAGTGAAAAGAATTCTTTTCTTTTCACCTTTTTGCCGTGGGTTTTTGTTGAAGTCACCTCGAAACTGCTTCAACTTTATTTTTTCCCATGGATTTTTCAAATTAATTATTTACAGGTCAAAGACACCCCAGTACTCATTGCTTTGTCTTATCTCTTGATTTACCCAATTTTTCATCTGATTGTCAAAGTGTTCTTTATTGACTTTGGTGCTCTCAATGTTATGGGAAATAACCATACTTACCAAGTTAGACAACGCTTATTGGTTGGGGTGACTCTGGCTTATATTATTTTATCTTTAATTATTTTCTATGCCAGTAATATCTTTCCTTACTCAGGTCTCTTTATTTATTTAGCAGGTAGTATTACGATTGTCTACTCCATTCTCTTTATTTTGCTCTTTGCTCAGCTTAATATCTATTCTAAGAAAAGAGTGAAGGACCAGTTGACCGAAGAAATGGCTAGACACGAGGAAAGTTTAGAAGAATATAGCCACCGTTTAGAAAAAAACTCTATAATGATATTTCTCAGGTGAAGAAGGATTATCTCGAAGGGCTTAAAACAATGGAGGTTAGTATCCAACGTCGAGACTTACCTGCTTTGAAACAAGAGTATGCAGAACTTTTAGAGAAATCTGGTAATAGCTTAACGTTATCAAATTATGAATTATCACGTTTGATCAACTTAGAAATCACATCTCTCAAGAGTCTCTTTTCTGCTAAAGTGCTTGAGGCTGAGAACTTAGGAATTAAGGTCAATTTGGAGTTGCCAGATGTTATATCGTCAACTCAGATAGAGGCCTTAGATTTGGTTGTGATTTCTTCTGTCTTCTTAAATAATGCTATTGAGTCGGCGGTGGATTCTGAAGATCCTACTTTAACTATATCTTTCTTTAAAAATCAAGGTTATCTTATCTTGGTTATTGACAATACAACCAGAGAAGAACGTATTCCTGTGTCAAGGATTTTTGATGAAGGGGTTTCTAGTAAAGGAGAAGGCCGAGGACTTGGTCTGTCTAAGGTTGCAGATATACTTAATCGCTATCCAAAAGTAAATCTTGAGACTCGTAGTTGTGACCATCATTTTACACAGGTACTCTCTTTTCAGGATAATTGATAAATCAAAGATAATATTTGTAGAGGATAGGGAAAATAGAAAGGGGAAAAGCATATGCAACTTGTGATTGACGGCCTTATTGCTTTGGTTGTTGTCGTTTCACATCTTGTGATTTTAGCTAGAATGGCTTATCTAGATGTTTTTACTTACAGTTACATTCCTTATGTAATCGTAGTAACTGCCGTTAAGTGGTTAGCCAAGGTGCTATGGCAAATTGATATTCCAGATGCAATTTATCTCCTAGTCTTTATTTTTCTTGAAAAACCTCAGGCTCTACGAGAAGAAAAGTATTTTTTGTGCTTTCTTTGCCCCTGTCTTTTGGACTCTGATTACAAGCTTCTTTCGTTTTTATTTTTCCGAGTTTTCTTTAATAAGCCGGTCGAGTTGGTTCCAAACCATTTAGGAATCTTGGTTGTAGATAGTGTTGTTCTTCCCTTCTTTCTAGGTTTGCAAAAATGTTCGGTTTAGATAGCTTTTCCAGGAACCCTATCAGGACTTGCAGGATAAATATAAGAGCATGCTCTTGCAAGTTGATCATATTTTAATTATCAGTTATCTGCTTATCCTCTTTAAACGGGAGATATTCTCCTTGCTTCTGAGTCAGACCTACCTCCCAGGTTACCCTCAAATTTATATTTGGGTTGGTTTCCTTATACACATGTATATTCTTGTTCGCTTTGTTTCCTACGGTAAAGACGTACGAGATAGCAAAATTCTCAGAGAACAAGAGGAGCACTTGAGGAGTCTGGAAGCTTATAATGAAAAAATCGAAACTGCCTATAAGAGTGTACGCTCGATTTAAACATGATTATGAAAATATACTCATTAGTATGCAGACAAGTATTGATAGTGGGGATTTTGACCTTATTGAACAAACCTATCAGGATATTTTGAAAAAGGCTGGTCAAGAACTCGTTGAGGAAGATGACGAAACTGTCTCTTGAGTGTAAACAGGAAATATTATCATGAACTTACAGCTTTGGACCATGGTATCCCTTGAAAATAGTATTATTCAGATTATTAGTTTTCATATTACCTGGTTTATTTATAAAAAACTAACAAGGAGCACTCTAGCTTACTGGAAAGTATTTTGTTTAAGTCTCTTAGGTATAGTGGTATCACTTGGTAAAGGTGATGGCTTCTATTATCAAGTTGTTATCTTTTTAGCTTTGGCCTTAAAGGAACGGCGGGAACATCGTTTGACGCTCTGGGCAAGCCTCTTTTTTGGAGCCTTCTCGGTTCTTTTTACAGATTTATTTGCGACTTTTACCCCATTTTATGTATTCAATAACTTCTATTCACAAATATGACCTTGGGTGAGATTCAAGAAAACTTCTTGCTTAAATTTGCTATCTTATGTGATGATTTATCCATTTTTTCTCTATGTCAATTATCTTTCCAGTTCAGATGTTGATAAGGTCAAGGAGCTGATTTATTCACGTGGTCGTGAACGTCTGTTGATAGCCGTTGATCTGACCTTTGCACTCTACATTACTTGTAGTATTCTTTTGGTATCAACAGGTAGTGATGTGGGAGGGCCAATTTTTATTGCGATGGCAGTTTATCTCCTAATGGTAACAACCTTGAATCGCTACTCTCATAAATTTGTCAGAGAACGTAGTAAGGAAGCTGTGGAGACTTATGTCTATAACTTGGAAGTCTATAATAAACATATTGAGGATCTTTTTACAAAAGTAAAACCTATTGAAAAAGATTTTGAGAGTCTTTTGGTAGCTCTTGAGACCCCCTCTGGCTAAAAAATCAATTGTCAGAGGTTTTATCCGTTTATCATGAGCATTTGAACCATCTTAAACTTGATAATTTGGATTTAAATGATAAGTTGGCCCCTTTGTTCGAGATTCCTTATCCGGTATTAAGAAGTTGGATTGTAAACCAAGTTATTCCTTTGGAACAAAAAGGTGTCACAGTTAGGTTGGATGTCAATGTTGATGCTTATCCTAACAATTTAAATATTGCAGTTCTTATTAGAGTTTTAGAACGTTGCATGAATTTAGCTGAAAAACTTTGGGCCAAGGAGCCGGAGACAGATATTGGTTTCCTTATTCAACAGAATGAGGATGGCAATCTCAGCTTTATTCTTGAGAATACCAACCAGGAAGCTAATCCGAAACTTGACGATAGTCTGGTTGTTAGTCGAGATTTTGCCCAGTTTTGCTGGTCAAACGGTATCGGTTTAACAAATAAAAAGAATTATTTAAAACCTATCAAATTGTCACGGTAGGACCATAATTGTAGGAAGGAGGAAGGTAACTATGCTGGGTAACATCCTATTTCAAATTTTGATGTTTATCATTATTTGGGATATCTACTTACGTATTGGTGGACAAAACACTAATCTTAAAAATCGTATACTTTATTTGTTATTTGATGTTGCTCTATGCATTTGGGGACAACTCATTGGACGCTATATAGGCATAGTACCTCCCTTAATAGCCATTGTAACATTGACATTTAGTTACCAATTGAATAAAAGTGTCACCTCCGTAGAGCGCTTTTTTCTAGGTTTTTACCCAGTGGTACTAGTCGATTTGGCAAGACGTTTTTGGCTACCTTCTTCTTTCCACCGATACTTGGCATAACTGTTGATACTTTAAACACTAATATTTGGTGGTCTATGGTACCACTTTCCTTCGTCATGTTGACGGTCAGAATAGTAGATTTTATTTTACGTCTAGATTTTACAGATATATTGAAAGTTGCTGCCCAACAAAAAAAAAAAAGAACCGTCTGGGTTTGGTCAACATGCTTCTTTTGCTTTATTATTTAGTTATCTTTTTAGTGTCGACATTTGATACTTATTTTCCAGAGTTACATCTTGAGAGTAGGATTTCGGTTACCATTAGTAATGGGATATCTCTACTTACTCCTCTTTGTACTAGGAGCTGTGAACCAGTTCGCTAAGGAAAAATAGAGCAGGATTTAGCGATGAAGCAAGCCAACTATCTTGATGATTTGAAGCGTGAGAATACTAGGGTAGAAGGTTTGTATAGAGACTTGATGCATGTTCGCTCTAACTATAATTTTCTGCTTAATAATCTGAGAGATATCGAAAGAACAGGAGATATTCGTTCTTACAAAAAAGATTTGGTTGATCTTTATGTGTATCGAGATCAGCATAGTTTTTCAACTCATGTTACAGATTTGGATAATATCCAAAACTCAAGTATTCATAGTCTACTTTCATCAAAGTATCATGAAGCTCAGATGTATCAACTCAACATTCATGCAGAGATTCCAGATCCAGTGATTCATAACTATCTAACTGATTTAGATTTAGCTGTTGTTTTGGGTCACCTCATGGATAATGCTATTGATGGTGCTCGTAAAGCCCAGTGAAGGTTTTATTAGTCTTGCCTATTTTGATGAAGAGGGCTGCCAGAGTTTTATTGTTGAAAGTGCAATTTCAGATGAAAAAGCTTTACTTTCAATGATGGCATCTCAAATTCCTATCAATGGGGGGTATAGGTGTAAATGCTGTTCAAGATATTTTGGAACGTTATCCGAATACATCCTTCTCTGTTCGAAGTCAGAAACATAAAATGATGCAAATACTAGAAATGAGGCCCTAATATGAATATATATATTTTAGAAGATGATTTGATGCAACAAACACGTATTAGTGACATCATCAGAGAATTGGTTTCAGAGGGGCACGTTTTCCGTACGAAAACTTGAAGTTTTTCTAAACCTCACAAACTATTGTCCAGTATCAATGAAAAGGGCAACCATCAGGTTTTCCTTTTAGATATCGATATTGATGGTGAGCGAAAGAAGGGGCTAGAAGTTGCCTCAGAAATTCGTCAACAAGATGCTAATGCAGTTATTATTTTTGTAACAACTCACTCAGAGTTTGCACCGATTAGTTTTAAATACAAGGTTTCTGCACTAGATTTCATTGATAAGACAGTTTCTAATGCAGAGTTCAAACAACAACTAAAACAAACATTGACTTTTGTGAACCAAAAAGTTGGAGATGTGGATGATGATGAGATTTTTGTGTTTGAAACCGCTCAGTCTCGGATCCAAGTCCCTATGAGAGATATTTATTATTTTGCGACTGCTGTGACACCTCATAAGGTGATGCTGATTACTAAAACAGTGCGTTTGAGTTTTATGCCAATCTTGGAGATATTACAGGAGTCTTCGGTAAATAAAAAACTCTTTTCTTGTCATCGCTCCTTTTAGTTAATTTGGATAACATATCTCGTATTGATAAGACTCATTGATGATTTATTTTGAAAAATGGTGATTCTTGTCCAGTTTCACGTTTGAAAATGAAGGCTCTGCTTAGAAAAAAGAGGTACAGTAAAAAAGAACATTAGTCGATGACTAATGTTCTATTTTTTAGTCTGGCAACGAGGAACCAATGAGAAAAAGCATGTGTTTATTTCATAGGTGATTGATTATCTTATGAGTGAACAAATTCTGTAAAAAACACAAAATAGATGTCCTTTAGTGATAAAATTTAGAGATTTATAAAAAAAATATCTTAAAAAAAATGCAGTTCAGGATGAAAAATGACATTCTATGAAATCGTATAGACAATTAAATTGAAAAAAGGTTATGATATAACCAAGATATGTGATTCGGAATGAGACATCGTCAATCTTATTGAAATCTACATACACTTTATGAAAATAAATAATGTACTTTTTATATAACTTTTTCCTAATCCCCATTTTTTATTGGCCGCTCGTCCAATTACATATCTTTTTATAGACATTAAAAGGCTTGAGAAATCAAGCTGTTTTTTGTTTTTAAGGGAATTATTGTAGTTTAAGATAAAAAATACATTCTGTGAGTGAAATCCGACATTTTAGGAAATAGCGACATACATCCTGGGGTTGCATGCTATAATGTAATCAAGGTTAGAGAGCAAGAAGAATGTATGGTTTAAGTTAGTCCCTTAAACATAATAATTTCCCTCATTCATTCTATCTAAAATTGCTGTTGTGTTCTCTACCGATGATGCTGTTGATCAAAAGGTCTGTACTTTGTACAGGCCTTTTGGCATTTTAGAAGGTAAATAGTTAAAGATGCTTTTGAATCTATTTGTATAGTTTCAAAAGTGTTTTTTATTTTTCATTACCTATTGCATAAAAATGAATAAAAATTAAGAATTAATCCCTTTTTAGGTCAAAAGAATAAATAAAAACAAATTAAAATGAAATAAATATAAAAAAATAACAAAAAAGTGTTGACAAGTGAATAGATATGCAATATAATTAATCTCGTAAGGTTGATAGAGATAGCAACCACAAGAAAATATAAGAAAAGAGAAAAATATTATGTCAAAAGAGAAAGTTATTCTTGCCTATTCGGGAGGTCTTGATACCTCAGTCGCTATTACATGGCTTAAAAAAGATTACGATGTTATCGCCGTTTGTATGGATGTCGGTGAAGGTAAAGATCTTGAGTTTATCCATGACAAGGCTTTGACAGTTGGAGCTGTCGAGTCATACGTGCTTGATGTTAAAGATGAGTTTGCTGAAGATTATGTGCTTCCAGCACTTCAAGCTCACGCTTACTATGAACAAAAATATCCTTTGGTTTCAGCGCTTAGTCGTCCAATTATTGCTAAAAAATTGGTTGAGATTGCTCATAAAACAGGAGCAACGACTATCGCTCACGGTTGTACTGGTAAAGGTAATGACCAAGTTCGTTTCGAAGTTGCCATTGCTGCCGTAGACCCAAGTCTTAAAGTAGTGGCGCCAGTGCGTGAATGGAAATGGTCTCGTGAAGAAGAAATTGAGTATGCTAAGGCTAATGGTGTTCCAGTTCCAGCAGACCTTGATAATCCTTACTCAGTCGATCAAAACCTTTGGGGACGTGCTAACGAGTGTGGTGTTCTTGAAAATCCTTGGAATCAAGCTCCAGAAGAAGCTTTTGGGATCACCAATTCACCAGAGTCTGCACCAGATGAAGCTGAATATGTCGATGTTACTTTCAAAGAAGGGAAACCAGTTGCTCTTAACGGTAAAGAAATGAAATTGGCTGACCTTATCCAAGAAATGAATGTTATTGCTGGTAAGCATGGTGTCGGACGTATCGACCACGTTGAGAACCGTCTTGTAGGTATCAAATCTCGTGAAATTTATGAATGTCCAGGAGCTATCGCCCTTTTGACAGCTCATAAAGAAATTGAGGACTTGACTTTGGTACGTGAAGTTTCTCATTTTAAACCAATTCTTGAAAATGAATTGTCAAACCTTATCTACAATGCTTTGTGGTTTAGCCCAGCAACACAAGCTATCATTGCTTATATTAAGGAAACACAAAAAGTTGTTAATGGTATCGCTAAAGTTAAGCTTTACAAAGGGCATGCTCAAGTAGTAGCACGTCAATCAGCTAATTCATTGTATGATGAAAACTTGGCTACTTACACATCAGCTGACAGCTTTGATCAGGATGCTGCGATTGGATTTATCAAGCTTTGGGGTCTTCCAACTCAGGTTAATTCACAAGTTAACCATCCATTTGACAATTAATGACAGATTGCATAAGAAAAGTAGGATAGTAGAAGAAAAACGCTTCTTATCAGATAAAAGTGGACAGAGAGCCACATCTGATACTCTTTTCTTATAACTTATATTATTATCGTTAAGGCGTTCTGAGAGGCGTCACGAGCCTAAATAAACTACGACAGAGATCGGGTTTTAGGAAAACAAGTGTCCAGAGAGACAAATTAAGCTAGACAAATACTATCTAGCTTTTTTTCATTTAAGTTATTGTGACCAAAGAGGTCGTTGCTTGTTATAAGTATTAAGAAAGGATGGAAGATTATCCCAGTGTAGGGAAATCTTCAAAATAAAACTATGGCAGAAAATCATAAACTATGGGGCGGTCGGTTCGAAGCTAGTCTTGAAAAATGGGTAGAAGAATTTGGTGCTTCAATCTCATTTGACCAAAAGATGGCAGAGTTTGATTTGAAAGGGTCTATTGCCCATGTTACGATGCTCGGTGAGACAGGAATTATTACCAAAGAGGAAGCATTACAAATTAAACAGGGATTGGAAGAGCTGCTTGAGGAATATAAGGCTGGTAAACTAGAATTTGATGTTTCCAATGAAGATATTCATATGAATATGGAGAGTCTTTTAACAGCTAAAATTGGACCAGTAGCAGGAAAACTTCATACAGCACGTTCACGTAACGACCAAGTGGCAACGGATATGCACTTGTATCTAAAAGCCAAACTCGTGGAAGTTATTGAGAAACTTGATAACTTACGTGGTACTTTAGTCAACCTAGCAGACAAACATACCTACACAATTATGCCAGGCTACACCCACTTGCAGCATGCACAACCGATTTCTTTTGGTCACCACTTGATGGCTTATTACAACATGTTTACACGTGATGCCGAACGTTTTGAATTTAATATCAAGCATACGGATATCTCTCCACTCGGAGCTGCTGCACTGGCAGGGACAACTTTCCCAATTGATCGTAATATGACATCTGACTTAATGGGCTTCGCAAAGCCATATAGCAATTCCTTGGATGCTGTTTCCGATCGTGACTTTATTCTCGAATTCTTGTCAAACTCAAGTATTCTCATGATGCATATGACACGTATTTGTGAAGAAATCATTAACTGGTGTTCTAACGAGTTTAAGTTTGTAACTCTATCTGATACTTTTTCAACAGGCTCTTCCATTATGCCTCAAAAGAAAAACCCAGATATGGCAGAACTAATTCGTGGGAAATCAGGTCGTGTCTATGGCAATTTGATTGGATTATTGACGGTGATGAAGTCATTACCTTTGGCCTACAATAAAGATCTCCAAGAAGATAAAGAGGGTATGTTTGATACGGTAGAAACGATTACTGTCGCTATTGATATTCTCGCAGGCATGCTCAATACAATGACTGTTAACGACAAACATATGGCAGAGTCAACAGAGAAAGATTTTTCAAATGCTACAGAGTTGGCTGATTATCTTGCATCTAAAGGCCTACCATTCCGTGAAGCACATGAGATTGTTGGAAAACTTGTCCTTGAGTGTACCAAAGCTGGTTATTACCTTCAGGATGTTCCTCTCGAACGTTATCAAGAAGTTTCAGACCTAATTGAAGAGGACATCTATGAGACACTTAAATCTCATACAGCTGTTGAACGTCGTCATTCCCTTGGTGGAACTGGTTTTGACCAGGTTAAATGGCAAATCAAAGAAGCTCAAAAAGCTCTAAAAAATAAGTCTCTAAGGCCCTAACCATAAGGTTTTGTGATTTTTTGCTATTTATGATATAATAGTACTAATTTTGAGTTTGGAGTCGCATTTTGAAAAAATCTTATCGCGTTAAGAAAGAGAAAGACTTTAAAGCATTATTTGATGCAGGACACAGTGTTGCTAATCGAAAATTTGTTGTCTACTGTCTGGATCGTGATCTACCTCATTTTAGAGTAGGTTTGTCGGTCAGTAAGCGTCTTGGTAATGCGGTTACTCGGAATCGGGTAAAACGTCGTCTACGACATGCACTGATGGACATGTCATCTCAGTTAGAACATCAAGATTTTGTCGTTATTGCTCGTAAAGGTGTCGAAGACCTAAGTTACCAAGACATTTATAGCAATCTCGTTCATGTCTTAAAAATAGCAAAGTTGTATAAGGGCTAAAAAATTATTTTGCTTCTTTACATTGTAGGATAAACTAAAGTCACTCCTGATTTTTGAGATACTCTTAATGAATGGAAGCGAAGCAGTTCTTTATCGTATTAAAAAGGAGTTTTTAGTGAAGAAAAAACTTAATATATCTGTTTTAGGCGCAGGAGCTCTCTTGCTTTTGTCCGCGTGTGGACGAAGTGATTTTACAAGTCACTCTACAGGCCTTTGGGAACGTCTTATTTTAATGTTTGGGAAGGCTATTCAAGGGCTCTCATTTGGTGGTTCTATTGGATTAGGTATTATTATTTTCACGATTTTAATTCGTGCGGTAATGATTCCTCTTTATAATCGCCAAATTAAGTCAAGCCGTGAACTACAAGAGTTGCAGCCAGAGTTACGTCGCTTGCAGAGTGAGTATCCTGGACGCGAGAATCGTGAAGCTCTTGCTTATGCACAACAAGATCTTTATAAAGAGCACGGTGTGAATCCTTACGCAAGCTTCGTTCCTCTCTTGATCCAATTTCCTATTTTGATGGCTCTTTATGGAGCGCTCACACGAGTGCCAGAGTTGCGAGAAGGAACAGTCCTCTGGGGTGACCTAGGTCAGAAAGATCCTTACTTTATTCTTCCGATTTTGGCGGCTGCTTTCACCTTCCTTTCAACTTGGTTGACAAATAAGGCGGCTAAAGATCGTAGTGCAATGCTTCTTGTTATGAATATCATGCTTCCAATCTTTATTTTCTGGTTTGGAACTCAGATTTCTTCAGGGGTAGCACTTTACTGGGCAGTTTCGAACGCCTTCCAAGTTGTTCAGATTTTGGTTTTTAATAATCCGTTTAAAATCATTGAAGAACGTAATCGTTTGGAAGCGGAAGAAAAAGAACGCAAAGCTAAGATTCGTCGTGCCAAGAAAAAGGCGCATAAACGTAAATAAGGAGGCTTATTATGGTTGTCTATTCTGGACGAACAGTCGAACAAGCTATCGAAAAAGGTTTGAAAGATCTTAATTTACCCCGTATGAAGGCTCATATTAAGGTTATTTCTCGTGAGAAAAAAGGTTTTCTAGGGTTCGGAAAGAAGCCGGCTCGAGTTAGTGTTGAACCAATAAATGAAAAGATAGCTCATGAAGCAGATCAAAACACCGTTAAAGTGGCTCCTGGTGCTGTAAAACAATTCGACGATTCTGTCGCAAGTCCAAAAGACGAAACGATTGCTTTCAATAAAGTGACAAAACTCGTTGCGGTTTCAGATAATAAGGAAATTGCACATGAAGACTTAAAGCAACCAGTTTCTACAGAGACCCTTGATGAAGAGTTGCCAGATAAGAAACAGGAGCAACCAAAGGCGACAGTCATTCCTTTATCTGTTAAGCGCGAGTCATCAGAAGAGGATGCTACAGAATTTATGGCAAGTTCGCTTGAACCTCAACTAGAACCAGTTGCTCAAGTTCAAACTTCGGAGACTTCTGAAGGGGCTTTCAGTTCTTTAGTGTCCTCTGAGTTTAGTTCAGATGAGTCTTCTGAAAATAATTTAGAAGATATTCAGGGGCTGCAGATGATGTTTTATCTTACCTCGAAAAAATTATCTATGAAATGGATGTTGATGCTAGTCTAGAGGTTAGTCACAATCGTCGCAATATTATCATTCAAATTGAAACAGACCAACCTGGTCGTGTTATCGGTTATCATGGCAAGGTTCTCAAGTCTTTACAACTTTTAGCGCAAAATTATTTGCACGATCGTCATTCTAAACGTTTTAGTGTTGTTCTTAATGTTCGTGATTATTTGGAGCAACGCACAGAGACTTTGATTGATCTAGCAGAAAAACGGCGGCTAAAGTAAAAGAAACAGGTCGAGAGTACGTTATGGATCCAATGACGAATAGCGAACGAAAAATTATCCATAAGGCACTTTCTCAAATTGAAGGTGTTGAAAGTCACTCAGAAGGGGACGATCCTAATCGTTACGTTGTTGTGACAAAAGTATGATTACAATAGCGTTTATTGCTTACAGAAACTAGTCTTATTTGAAGGCTAGTTTTTTTGACAATAAAAAGTAGACGGTGTATACTTTGTTTAAAAGGTAGTCGCTGTCTACTTAGATGGAAATAGGAGTCAAAATGAAACGTAATACTGCTGAATTGAAGGAAAAGTTAATCGCAACTGGAGTCGAGGAGATAAGAACAAGAGGTGTCGATCAACTATCTATCCGAACGGTGGCTCAAAGATGTGGGGTCACCCATGGGGCACCCTATAAGCACTTTGAAAATAAGGATGTATATCTTCAGGTAGTTTTGGAACATTTATCTGAGATCTTTTTGAAGTATCTGACAAAAGGGGTAGACTCTTCGCTTGATGTAAGAGGTCAATTAGTATTAATGGGCTGTAATTTTGTGGAATTTGCTCAAAAAGAGACAAATAGTTTTGAGGCCTTGTTTATTAAGTTTCCTTTCAATTATACGGAGCTCACTGGGACAGTATCTCTGTTAATGCCCATTTACCAGGGTTTGAGCACTTTAAGAGTGTGGTTCTGAAGCTGCAAAGTAACATGAATATTTCGGGTAGTGAGGCAGAAATATTAGTTCATATCTGGAGTTTTATTACTGGATTAGCCGTTTTGGTAAGGAGTCCTATTGGTGATAATTTCAATAGTAACACTATTGAAGAGACTGTTAGTACTATGTTAGACATCTATGTTAAAGGAGCTAAACAATGAAAACCTTAATTATCTACGCCCATCCAAACGATAAGAGCTACAATGCCTCTATACTAGAGACTGTTAAAGAAAATTTATCGTCTAAACATGAGTTAAAGATTCTAGATTTGTATAAAGAGAAGTTCGATCCTGTTTTACGTTTTGATACAACACATAGGAGAAGAGACTTAGCGCACGATGTAGCTATGAAAGACTATCGAGATTTAATAACTTGGGCAGATCAGTTGATTTTTATTTTTCCAACTTGGTGGAGTGGAATGCCAGCTATCTTGAAAGGATTTATTGAACGCGTTTTTGTTGCTGGCTTTGCCTATGAAAATACACCCCGTGGATTGGATGGTAAATTGACTGGGAAAGCTTGGATTATTACAACCCACAATACACCAAAGATAGTTCTACCTTTAGTTCAAGATTATAGCAAAGTCCTAAAATTTCAAGTCCTAAAACCTTGTGGTATTAAACCGGTCAAAGTTACCCAGGTTTCACCTGTTGAGTATATGAGTGACCATAAGCGAAAAGAGGTACTCAAGAAAATAGCTAAACTAGCAAGAAGGTTATGAGCAAGCGATGATATAGGAATAGTAATGTGGTCTACAATTATCACCAGCCTAAGGGCTTCAAAGATATAATTAAATTAATATCTAAGTAATTCTTGACAAGATTAAGCTATTGCTATAAAATAGTATGGTATGTTTAGTAACTGATCAAAAATAGCCGGCTAAACGAATACGAAAATCTATCAGGAGGTATTCAACGTGAAACGTACTTATCAACCAAGTAAAATCCGTCGTCAACGTAAACACGGATTCCGTCACCGTATGTCAACTAAAAACGGACGTCGTGTTCTTGCAGCTCGTCGTCGTAAAGGACGTAAAGTTCTTTCAGCTTAAGACATTATTGAAAGCAACAGTGCTCGAGACTGTTGCTTTTTGTTTTTGCTATAAATGATAGTGTTGATGTTTGTTGTTATTCATCGAAACTTTGAAAATATAGAGCTGACAATTCTTGTAATTTTTGATAAACTAAAGCGGTTGTGGATAATGACCACTTACTAAAAAAAATACTTAGGACTGTTTTTCCTAATGTAAGGAGTATAAATGACTGACTTTCCTATTAAATATCGTCTTATAAAGAAAGAAAAACACACAGGGGCACGCTTGGGGAAATTATCACGCCTCATGGAACTTTTCCAACACCGATGTTTATGCCTGTAGGTACCCAAGCTACAGTAAAAACGCAATCTCCTGAAGAATTAAAACAGATGGGTTCAGGAATTATTTTGGCCAATACCTATCATTTATGGCTAAGACCTGGTGATGAGCTCGTTGCTAAAGCTGGAGGACTCCATAAATTCATGAATTGGGACCAAGCGATTCTTACAGATAGCGGTGGTTTCCAAGTATATTCATTGGCCGAAAAAACGAAACATCTCGGAAGAAGGTGTAACTTTTAAAAATCACCTTAATGGAAGTAAGATGTTTTTATCTCCTGAAAAAGCGATCTTGATTCAGAACAATCTCGGTTCAGATATTATGATGAGTTTTGACGAATGCCCTCAATTTTACCAACCATACGACTATGTGAAAAATTCTATTGAACGTACAAGTCGTTGGGCAGAACGAGGGCTAAAAGCACATCGTCGTCCACATGACCAAGGTCTTTTTGGAATCGTACAGGGAGCAGGTTTTGAAGATCTTCGTAGACAATCTGCACAGGATTTGGTTTCCATGGATTTTCCAGGTTATTCAATTGGAGGACTTGCAGTAGGAGAAACCCATGAAGAGATGAATGCAGTTCTAGACTTTACTGTACCTTTACTTCCTGAGAATAAACCACGTTATCTTATGGGGGTGGGGCACCAGATAGTTTGATCGACGGTGTTATTCGTGGCGTTGACATGTATGATTGTGTCCTCCCAACACGAATTGCTCGTAACGGAACTTGTATGACGAGTCAAGGACGTCTCGTGGTTAAAAAATGCAGCGTATGCAGAAGATTTTAGCCCCTATAGATCCTGAGTGTGATTGTTATACATGTAAGAATTACACACGTGCTTATGTGAGACATTTGTTGAAAGCAGATGAAACGTTTGGAATTCGCCTGACAAGTTATCATAATCTCTACTTCTTGGTAAATTTAATGGTCAAGGTCCGACAAGCTATTGTAGATGACAATTTACTTGAGTTTCGCCAAGACTTTATAGAAAAGTATGGTTACAAGTCAAGTAAAAGAAATTTTTAAATAATTTATTTAGCAGTACATGATTGTACTGCTTTATTTTTTTTGCAAAACCCTATTGACAAGAATTTGTTTGGGTGTTAAGATATAAAAATTGTCTTAACTGACTTGCCACAAACTTGAAAAGGTTCCAAAACTTTAAAAAAGTTATTGACAAGACAGGTCAGAGATGATATTATAAATAAGCTGTTTCGCGAGAGACAGCGGACACGAGAAGTAAAAAACTTCAAAAAAGTGTTGACAAGGTATTCTAGATTTGCTAGAATATAGAAGTTGTCTTAAGAGAGACAAAGACCTTTGAGAACTGAATAAGAAACCAGGTGCAGGGTTATAGAAGAAATTATAACCTGTCAATTTACAAGAATAAATCGTCAGACGACGGTAATGAGTTAACGCTCGAACAATTATTAAGATTTTAATGAGAGTTTGATCCTGGCTCAGGACGAACGCTGGCGGCGTGCCTAATACATGCAAGTAGAACGCTGAAGAGAGGAGCTTGCTCTTCTTGGATGAGTTGCGAACGGGTGAGTAACGCGTAGGTAACCTGCCTTGTAGCGGGGGATAACTATTGGAAACGATAGCTAATACCGCATAACAATGGATGACCCATGTCATTTATTTGAAAGGGGCAAATGCTCCACTACAAGATGGACCTGCGTTGTATTAGCTAGTAGGTGAGGTAACGGCTCACCTAGGCGACGATACATAGCCGACCTGAGAGGGTGATCGGCCACACTGGGACTGAGACACGGCCCAGACTCCTACGGGAGGCAGCAGTAGGGAATCTTCGGCAATGGGGGCAACCCTGACCGAGCAACGCCGCGTGAGTGAAGAAGGTTTTCGGATCGTAAAGCTCTGTTGTAAGTCAAGAACGAGTGTGAGAGTGGAAAGTTCACACTGTGACGGTAGCTTACCAGAAAGGGACGGCTAACTACGTGCCAGCAGCCGCGGTAATACGTAGGTCCCGAGCGTTGTCCGGATTTATTGGGCGTAAAGCGAGCGCAGGCGGTTTGATAAGTCTGAAGTTAAAGGCTGTGGCTCAACCATAGTTCGCTTTGGAAACTGTCAAACTTGAGTGCAGAAGGGAGAGTGGAATTCCATGTGTAGCGGTGAAATGCGTAGATATATGGAGGAACACCGGTGGCGAAAGCGGCTCTCTGGTCTGTAACTGACGCTGAGGCTCGAAAGCGTGGGGAGCGAACAGGATTAGATACCCTGGTAGTCCACGCCGTAAACGATGAGTGCTAGGTGTTGGATCCTTTCCGGGATTCAGTGCCGCAGCTAACGCATTAAGCACTCCGCATGGGGAGTACGACCGCAAGGTTGAAACTCAAAGGAATTGACGGGGGCCCGCACCAGCGGTGGAGCATGTGGTTTAATTCGAAGCAACGCGAAGAACCTTACCAGGTCTTGACATCCCGATGCTATTTCTAGAGATAGAAAGTTACTTCGGTACATCGGTGACAGGTGGTGCATGGTTGTCGTCAGCTCGTGTCGTGAGATGTTGGGTTAAGTCCCGCAACGAGCGCAACCCCTATTGTTAGTTGCCATCATTCAGTTGGGCACTCTAGCGAGACTGCCGGTAATAAACCGGAGGAAGGTGGGGATGACGTCAAATCATCATGCCCCTTATGACCTGGGCTACACACGTGCTACAATGGTTGGTACAACGAGTTGCGAGTCGGTGACGGCAAGCTAATCTCTTAAAGCCAATCTCAGTTCGGATTGTAGGCTGCAACTCGCCTACATGAAGTCGGAATCGCTAGTAATCGCGGATCAGCACGCCGCGGTGAATACGTTCCCGGGCCTTGTACACACCGCCCGTCACACCACGAGAGTTTGTAACACCCGAAGTCGGTGAGGTAACCTTTTGGAGCCAGCCGCCTAAGGTGGGATAGATGATTGGGGTGAAGTCGTAACAAGGTAGCCGTATCGGAAGGTGCGGCTGGATCACCTCCTTTCTAAGGAAAAACGGAATGTACTTGAGTTTCTTATTTAGTTTTGAGAGGTCTTGTGGGGCCTTAGCTCAGCTGGGAGAGCGCCTGCTTTGCACGCAGGAGGTCAGCGGTTCGATCCCGCTAGGCTCCATTGAATCGCAAGATTCAAGTATTGTCCATTGAAAATTGAATATCTATATCAAATTCCATATGTAATTAAATACATATAGATAGTAACAAGAAAATAAACCGAAACGCTGTGAATATTTAATGAGTTAGGTCGAAAGACCAAAATAAGGTTAAGTTAATAAGGGCGCACAGTGGATGCCTTGGCACTAGAAGCCGATGAAGGACGTGACTAACGACGAAATGCTTTGGGAAGCTGTAAGTGAGCAATGATCCAGAGATGTCCGAATGGGGGAACCCGGCAGGTAATGCCTGTCACTCATTACTGTTAAGGTAATGTAGAGGAAGACGCAGTGAACTGAAACATCTAAGTAGCTGCAGGAAGAGAAAGCAAAAGCGATTGCCTTAGTAGCGGCGAGCGAAACGGCAAGAGGGCAAACCGAAGAGTTTACTCTTCGGGGTTGTAGGACTGCGACGTGGACTTAAAGATTATAGAAGAACTACCTGGGAAGGTAGGCCAAAGAGAGTAATAGCCTCGTATTCGAAATAGTCTTTATACCTAGCAGTATCCTGAGTACGGCGAGACACGAGAAATCTCGTCGGAATCTGGGAGGACCATCTCCCAACCCTAAATACTCTCTAGTGACCGATAGTGAACCAGTACCGTGAGGGAAAGGTGAAAAGCACCCCGGAAGGGGAGTGAAAGAGAACCTGAAACCGTGTGCTTACAAGAAGTTCGAGCCCGTTAATGGGTGAGAGCGTGCCTTTTGTAGAATGAACCGGCGAGTTACGATATGATGCGAGGTTAAGTTGAAGAGACGGAGCCGTAGGGAAACCGAGTCTTAATAGGGCGCATTAGTATCATGTCGTAGACCCGAAACCATGTGACCTACCCATGAGCAGGTTGAAGGTGAGGTAAAACTCACTGGAGGACCGAACCAGGGCACGTTGAAAAGTGCTTGGATGACTTGTGGGTAGCGGAGAAATTCCAAACGAACTTGGAGATAGCTGGTTCTCTCCGAAATAGCTTTAGGGCTAGCGTCGGTCGCGAGACTCTTGGAGGTAGAGCACTGTTTGATTGAGGGGTCCATCCCGGATTACCAATCTCAGATAAACTCCGAATGCCAACGAGATATAATCGGCAGTCAGACTGCGAGTGCTAAGATCCGTAGTCGAAAGGGAAACAGCCCAGACCACCAGCTAAGGTCCCAAAATATATGTTAAGTGGAAAAGGATGTGGGGTTGCACAGACAACTAGGATGTTAGCTTAGAAGCAGCTATTCATTCAAAGAGTGCGTAATAGCTCACTAGTCGAGTGACCCTGCGCCGAAAATGTACCGGGGCTAAAACATATTACCGAAGCTGTGGATACCTTTATAGGTATGGTAGGAGAGCGTTCTATGTGCGAAGAAGGTGTACCGTGAGGAGTGCTGGAGCGCATAGAAGTGAGAATGCCGGTATGAGTAGCGAAAGACAGGTGAGAATCCTGTCCACCGTAAGACTAAGGTTTCCAGGGGAAGGCTCGTCCGCCCTGGGTTAGTCGGGACCTAAGGAGAGACCGAAAGGTGTATCCGATGGACAACAGGTTGATATTCCTGTACTAGAGTATATAGTGATGGAGGGACGCAGTAGGCTAACTAAACCAGACGATTGGAAGTGTCTGGCCAAGCAGTGAGGTGTGATATGAGTCAAATGCTTATATCTATAACATTGAGCTGTGATGGGGAGCGAAGTTTAGTAGCGAAGTTAGTGATGTCACACTGCCGAGAAAAGCTTCTAGCGTTAATTATACTCTACCCGTACCGCAAACCGACACAGGTAGTCGAGGCGAGTAGCCTCAGGTGAGCGAGAGAACTCTCGTTAAGGAACTCGGCAAAATGGCCCCGTAACTTCGGGAGAAGGGGCGCTGACTTATGGTCAGCCGCAGTGAATAGGCCCAAGCAACTGTTTATCAAAAACACAGCTCTCTGCTAAATCGTAAGATGATGTATAGGGGGTGACGCCTGCCCGGTGCTGGAAGGTTAAGAGGAGTGCTTAGCAATAGCGAAGGTATGAATTGAAGCCCCAGTAAACGGCGGCCGTAACTATAACGGTCCTAAGGTAGCGAAATTCCTTGTCGGGTAAGTTCCGACCCGCACGAAAGGCGTAATGATTTGGGCACTGTCTCAACGAGAGACTCGGTGAAATTTTAGTACCTGTGAAGATGCAGGTTACCCGCGACAGGACGGAAAGACCCCATGGAGCTTTACTGCAGTTTGATATTGAGTATCTGTACCACATGTACAGGATAGGTAGGAGCCTATGACCTCGGGACGCCAGTTTCGAGTGAGGCGTTGTTGGGATACTACCCTTGTGTTATGGCTACTCTAACCCAGATAGGTTATCCCTATCGGAGACAGTGTCTGACGGGCAGTTTGACTGGGGCGGTCGCCTCCTAAAAGGTAACGGAGGCGCCCAAAGGTTCCCTCAGAATGGTTGGAAATCATTCGCAGAGTGTAAAGGTATAAGGGAGCTTGACTGCGAGAGCTACAACTCGAGCAGGGACGAAAGTCGGGCTTAGTGATCCGGTGGTTCCGTATGGAAGGGCCATCGCTCAACGGATAAAAGCTACCCTGGGGATAACAGGCTTATCTCCCCAAGAGTTCACATCGACGGGGAGGTTTGGCACCTCGATGTCGGCTCGTCGCATCCTGGGGCTGTAGTCGGTCCCAAGGGTTGGGCTGTTCGCCCATTAAAGCGGCACGCGAGCTGGGTTCAGAACGTCGTGAGACAGTTCGGTCCCTATCCGTCGCGGGCGTAGGAAATTTGAGAGAATCTGCTCCTAGTACGAGAGGACCAGAGTGGACTTACCGCTGGTGTACCAGTTGTTCTGCCAAGAGCATCGCTGGGTAGCTATGTAGGGAAGGGATAAACGCTGAAAGCATCTAAGTGTGAAGCCCACCTCAAGATGAGATTTCCCATGATTTTATATCAGTAAGAGCCCTGAGAGATGATCAGGTTGATAGGTTAGAAGTGGAAGTGTGGTGACACATGTAGCGGACTAATACTAATAGCTCGAGGACTTATCCAAAGAAAGTAACTGAGACATATTGACAACGATTTGGTTTCTTGATACAGTATAGATATTCAATTTTGAGTTGAGAATACTCAGAGTTAAGTGACGATAGCCTAGGAGATACACCTGTTCCCATGCCGAACACAGAAGTTAAGCCCTAGTACGCCTGATGTAGTTGGGGGTTGCCCCCTGTTAGATACGGTAGTTGCTTAGCACAAAGGGAGTTTAGCTCAGCTGGGAGAGCATCTGCCTTACAAGCAGAGGGTCAGCGGTTCGATCCCGTTAACTCCCATAGGTCCCGTGGTGTAGCGGTTATCACGTCGCCCTGTCACGGCGAAGATCGCGGGTTCGATTCCCGTCGGGACCGTCAAGTAGAAATATTTGAGACTCGTTAGCTCAGTTGGTAGAGCAATTGACTTTTAATCAATGGGTCACTGGTTCGAGCCCAGTACGGGTCATATATGCGGGTGTGGCGGAATTGGCAGACGCACCAGATTTAGGATCTGGCGCTTAACGGCGTGGGGGTTCAAGTCCCTTCACCCGCATTATAGAAAAGTTAGCCGGCTTAGCTCAGTTGGTAGAGCATCTGATTTGTAATCAGAGGGTCGCGTGTTCAAGTCATGTAGCCGGCATAAAATGCGAACGTAGTTCAGTGGTAGAACACCACCTTGCCAAGGTGGGGGTCGCGGGTTCGAATCCCGTCGTTCGCTTGAGGAGCCGGGGTGGCGGAACTGGCAGACGCACAGGACTTAAAATCCTGCGAAAGGAAACTTTCGTACCGGTTCGATCCCGGTCCTCGGCATAATTTAATAATAAGCACCCTTAGCTCAACTGGATAGAGTACCTGACTACGAATCAGGCGGTTAGAGGTTCGACTCCTCTAGGGTGCATTTTATCGGGAAGTAGCTCAGCTTGGTAGAGCACTTGGTTTGGGACCAAGGGGTCGCAGGTTCGAATCCTGTCTTCCCGATTTAGACCTTTGAGAACTGAATAAGAAACCAAGTGCAGGGTTATAGAAGAAATTATAACCTGTCAATTTACAAGAATAAATCGTCAGACGACGGTAATGAGTTAACGCTCGAACAATTATTAAATTTTTAATGAGAGTTTGATCCTGGCTCAGGACGAACGCTGGCGGCGTGCCTAATACATGCAAGTAGAACGCTGAAGAGAGGAGCTTGCTCTTCTTGGATGAGTTGCGAACGGGTGAGTAACGCGTAGGTAACCTGCCTTGTAGCGGGGGATAACTATTGGAAACGATAGCTAATACCGCATAACAATGGATGACACATGTCATTTATTTGAAAGGGGCAATTGCTCCACTACAAGATGGACCTGCGTTGTATTAGCTAGTAGGTGAGGTAACGGCCCACCTAGGCGATGATACGTAGCCGACCTGAGAGGGTGACCGGCCACATTGGGACTGAGACACGGCCCAAACTCCTACGGGAGGCAGCAGTAGGGAATTTTCGGCAATGGGCGAAAGCCTGACCGAGCAACGCCGCGTGAGTGAAGAAGGCCTTCGGGTTGTAAAGCTCTGTTGTAAGTCAAGAACGAGTGTGAGAGTGGAAAGTTCACACTGTGACGGTAGCTTACCAGAAAGGGACGGCTAACTACGTGCCAGCAGCCGCGGTAATACGTAGGTCCCGAGCGTTGTCCGGATTTATTGGGCGTAAAGCGAGCGCAGGCGGTTTGATAAGTCTGAAGTTAAAGGCTGTGGCTCAACCATAGTTCGCTTTGGAAACTGTCAAACTTGAGTGCAGAAGGGAGAGTGGAATTCCATGTGTAGCGGTGAAATGCGTAGATATATGGAGGAACACCGGTGGCGAAAGCGGCTCTCTGGTCTATAACTGACGCTGAGGCTCGAAAGCGTGGGGAGCGAACAGGATTAGATACCCTGGTAGTCCACGCCGTAAACGATGAGTGCTAGGTGTTGGATCCTTTCCGGGATTCAGTGCCGCAGCTAACGCATTAAGCACTCCGCCTGGGGAGTACGACCGCAAGGTTGAAACTCAAAGGAATTGACGGGGCCCGCACAAGCGGTGGAGCATGTGGTTTAATTCGAAGCAACGCGAAGAACCTTACCAGGTCTTGACATCCCGATGCTATTTCTAGAGATAGAAAGTTACTTCGGTACATCGGTGACAGGTGGTGCATGGTTGTCGTCAGCTCGTGTCGTGAGATGTTGGGTTAAGTCCCGCAACGAGCGCAACCCCTATTGTTAGTTGCCATCATTCAGTTGGGCACTCTAGCGAGACTGCCGGTAATAAACCGGAGGAAGGTGGGGATGACGTCAAATCATCATGCCCCTTATGACCTGGGCTACACACGTGCTACAATGGTTGGTACAACGAGTTGCGAGTCGGTGACGGCAAGCTAATCTCTTAAAGCCAATCTCAGTTCGGATTGTAGGCTGCAACTCGCCTACATGAAGTCGGAATCGCTAGTAATCGCGGATCAGCACGCCGCGGTGAATACGTTCCGGGCCTTGTACACACCGCCCGTCACACCACGAGAGTTTGTAACACCCGAAGTCGGTGAGGTAACCTTTTGGAGCCAGCCGCCTAAGGTGGGATAGATGATTGGGGTGAAGTCGTAACAAGGTAGCCGTATCGGAAGGTGCGGCTGGATCACCTCCTTTCTAAGGAAAAACGGAATGTACTTGAGTTTCTTATTTAGTTTTGAGAGGTCTTGTGGGGCCTTAGCTCAGCTGGGAGAGCGCCTGCTTTGCACGCAGGAGGTCAGCGGTTCGATCCCGCTAGGCTCCATTGAATCGAAAGATTCAAGTATTGTCCATTGAAAATTGAATATCTATATCAAATTCCATATGTAATTAAATTACATATAGATAGTAACAAGAAAATAAACCGAAACGCTGTGAATATTTAATGAGTTAGGTCGAAAGACCAAAATAAGGTTAAGTTAATAAGGGCGCACGGTGGATGCCTTGGCACTAGAAGCCGATGAAGGACGTGACTAACGACGAAATGCTTTGGGGAGCTGTAAGTGAGCAATGATCCAGAGATGTCCGAATGGGGAACCCGGCAGGTAATGCCTGTCACTCATTACTGTTAAGGTAATGTAGAGGAAGACGCAGTGAACTGAAACATCTAAGTAGCTGCAGGAAGAGAAAGCAAAAGCGATTGCCTTAGTAGCGGCGAGCGAAACGGCAAGAGGGCAAACCGAAGAGTTTACTCTTCGGGGTTGTAGGACTGCAACGTGGACTTAAAGATTATAGAAGAACTACCTGGGAAGGTAGGCCAAAGAGAGTAATAGCCTCGTATTCGAAATAGTCTTTATACCTAGCAGTATCCTGAGTACGGCGAGACACGAGAAATCTCGTCGGAATCTGGGAGGACCATCTCCCAACCCTAAATACTCTCTAGTGACCGATAGTGAACCAGTACCGTGAGGGAAAGGTGAAAAGCACCCCGGGGGGGGAGTGAAATAGAACCTGAAACCGTGTGCCTACAACAAGTTCGAGCCCGTTAATGGGTGAGAGCGTGCCTTTTGTAGAATGAACCGGCGAGTTACGATATGATGCGAGGTTAAGTTGAAGAGACGGAGCCGTAGGGAAACCGAGTCTTAATAGGGCGTATTAGTATCATGTCGTAGACCCGAAACCATGTGACCTACCCATGAGCAGGTTGAAGGTGAGGTAAAGCTCACTGGAGGACCGAACCAGGGCACGTTGAAAAGTGCTTGGATGACTTGTGGGTAGCGGAGAAATTCCAAACGAACTTGGAGATAGCTGGTTCTCTCCGAAATAGCTTTAGGGCTAGCGTCGATGTTAAGTCTCTTGGAGGTAGAGCACTGTTTGGGTGAGGGGTCCATCCCGGATTACCAATCTCAGATAAACTCCGAATGCCAACGAGATATAATCGGCAGTCAGACTGCGAGTGCTAAGATCCGTAGTCGAAAGGGAAACAGCCCAGACCACCAGCTAAGGTCCCAAAATATATGTTAAGTGGAAAAGGATGTGGGGTTGCACAGACAACTAGGATGTTAGCTTAGAAGCAGCTATTCATTCAAAGAGTGCGTAATAGCTCACTAGTCGAGTGACCCTGCGCCGAAAAATGTACCGGGGCTAAAACATATTACCGAAGCTGTGGATACCTTTATAGGTATGGTAGGAGAGCGTTCTATGTGCGAAGAAGGTGTACCGTGAGGAGTGCTGGAGCGCATAGAAGTGAGAATGCCGGTATGAGTAGCGAAAGACAGGTGAGAATCCTGTCCACCGTAAGACTAAGGTTTCCAGGGGAAGGCTCGTCCGCCCTGGGTTAGTCGGGACCTAAGGAGAGACCGAAAGGTGTATCCGATGGACAACAGGTTGATATTCCTGTACTAGAGTATATAGTGATGGAGGGACGCAGTAGGCTAACTAAACCAGACGATTGGAAGTGTCTGGCCAAGCAGTGAGGTGTGATATGAGTTAAATGCTTATATCTCTAACATTGAGCTGTGATGGGGAGCGAAGTTTAGTAGCGAAGTTAGTGATGTCACACTGCCGAGAAAAGCTTCTAGCGTTAATTATACTCTACCCGTACCGCAAACCGACACAGGTAGTCGAGGCGAGTAGCCTCAGGTGAGCGAGAGAACTCTCGTTAAGGAACTCGGCAAAATGGCCCCGTAACTTCGGGAGAAGGGGCGCTGACTTATGGTCAGCCGCAGTGAATAGGCCCAAGCAACTGTTTATCAAAAACACAGCTCTCTGCTAAATCGTAAGATGATGTATAGGGGGTGACGCCTGCCCGGTGCTGGAAGGTTAAGAGGAGTGCTTAGCAATAGCGAAGGTATGAATTGAAGCCCCAGTAAACGGCGGCCGTAACTATAACGGTCCTAAGGTAGCGAAATTCCTTGTCGGGTAAGTTCCGACCCGCACGAAAGGCGTAATGATTTGGGCACTGTCTCAACGAGAGACTCGGTGAAATTTTAGTACCTGTGAAGATGCAGGTTACCCGCGACAGGACGGAAAGACCCCATGGAGCTTTACTGCAGTTTGATATTGAGTATCTGTACCACATGTACAGGATAGGTAGGAGCCTATGACCTCGGGACGCCAGTTTCGAGTGAGGCGTTGTTGGGATACTACCCTTGTGTTATGGCTACTCTAACCCAGATAGGTTATCCCTATCGGAGACAGTGTCTGACGGGCAGTTTGACTGGGGCGGTCGCCTCCTAAAAGGTAACGGAGGCGCCCAAAGGTTCCCTCAGAATGGTTGGAAATCATTCGCAGAGTGTAAAGGTATAAGGGAGCTTGACTGCGAGAGCTACAACTCGAGCAGGGACGAAAGTCGGGCTTAGTGATCCGGTGGTTCCGCATGGAAGGGCCATCGCTCAACGGATAAAAGCTACCCTGGGGATAACAGGCTTATCTCCCCCAAGAGTTCACATCGACGGGGAGGTTTGGCACCTCGATGTCGGCTCGTCGCATCCTGGGGCTGTAGTCGGTCCCAAGGGTTGGGCTGTTCGCCAATTAAAGCGGCACGCGAGCTGGGTTCAGAACGTCGTGAGACAGTTCGGTCCCTATCCGTCGCGGGCGTAGGAAATTTGAGAGGATCTGCTCCTAGTACGAGAGGACCAGAGTGGACTTACCGCTGGTGTACCAGTTGTTCTGCCAAGAGCATCGCTGGGTAGCTATGTAGGGAAGGGATAAACGCTGAAAGCATCTAAGTGTGAAGCCCACCTCAAGATGAGATTTCCCATGATTTTATATCAGTAAGAGCCCTGAGAGATGATCAGGTTGATAGGTTAGAAGTGGAAGTGTGGTGACACATGTAGCGGACTAATACTAATAGCTCGAGGACTTATCCAAAGAAAGTAACTGAGACATATTGACAACGATTTGGTTTCTTGATACAGTATAGATATTCAATTTTGAGTTGAGAATACTCAGAGTTAAGTGACGATAGCCTAGGAGATACACCTGTTCCCATGCCGAACACAGAAGTTAAGCCCTAGTACGCCTGATGTAGTTGGGGGTTGCCCCTGTTAGATACGGTAGTCGCTTAACGTTTATCCGCCATAGCTCAGTTGGTAGTAGCGCATGACTGTTAATCATGATGTCGTAGGTTCGAGTCCTACTGGCGGAGTATAGATTTCATTGCTGGACTTAGGTCTAGCTTTTTTGTCAAGTTATTTACTTGTTAAAACTCTTAATTTCAGATATGATATGATTATATTTTATTCGAGAGGTATTATTATGTCGAATTTTGCGTCAGAGTTTACACCTATTTCTATTTCTACTGTTAAAGATAAAATTTCTTCTACAGATAAGTTTATTTTATTTATTGGCCGTCCTTCCTGTCCATATTGTCAGCGTTTTGAGCCTAAATTATCAAATGTTGCTCGTAAATCTGAATTTAATATTTTTTATATTAATAGTGAAAATAGTGATGAACTGGGAGAGATTCAGGCTTTACGTAAACGCTATGGTATTGCTACCGTTCCAGCCCTATTTGTTTCAGAAAATGGAACTGCTAAGGTTGTTTGCGACTCTTCTCTTTCTGAGGATGACATTTTAGATTTTATTTCTTAATCTTTTTGGAGGTTCTTATGTTTATTTGTAAACACGAGGTCCAGTATTATGAAACAGATCGAATGGGTATTACTCATCATTCCAATTATGTACGATGGATGGAAGAGGCTAGAACTTTTTTTTCTAAGAGAGATAGGTTGGGCTTATGAAAAAATTGAAGAGGAGGGAATTATCTCTCCTGTTACTTCAATTTCCTGTGACTATAAAGCTACTTCTACTTTTGCAGATGTGATTTCTATTGAGATTATTGTTAAAAGTGTTAAATCTGCTAAACTTTCTTTTGTATACCATATGGTAAATCAGAATGGTGTTCTTGTTTGTACAGCTGCTTCTGAACATAGTTTCTTATCTAAGGATGGTGGTTTTGTTAATCTTAAAAAGAGATTATCCCTCATTTTTTAATCTTTTAAAAGAGCATTCAGTTATGCAATAAAAAAGAAGAAAATCATTTTGATTTTCTTCTTTTTTATTCAGCAAGCAGTTTTGATAAATTGCTAAATTTTCATCATCAAATGAAAAATGGTTTTTGGACAAGTTCTTCGTTAAATATAACTTTTTTATTATACTTGATTCATCAATAAAGGTTTTGACTGTTTGAATGGCGATTTTGGCAGCTTTTTTGTTTTGGAAAATTGAAATCCCAGTTGATAGACATGGAATAGCAATTGATTCAATGTTATTTTTCTCGGCTAGTGCTAATACTGAGAGATAGCTTTTTGCTAAAAGATCCTCATCAATTTGTGTCGGTTGGTCTACTATTTTCGGACCTACTGTATGAATGACAAAAGCAGAAGGAAGATTGTAAGCTGGGGTTATTTTAGCCATACCAACGGGTTCTTCATATCCTTGTTCTAAGATGAGTTCGAAACAAGCTTGGCGTAAATGAAGACCTGCATATGTATGAATAGCATTATCTACACAATCATGGAGTGGTTTCATACATCCTAGTAAGGTTTTATTGGCTGCATTTACGATTGCGTCTACTTCAAGTCTTGTAATATCCCCCTTCCAGAGGTAGATTCGATCATCTTGTGGGATAGGCTGGAGTGAACTGAGTTGTACAAATCCACGTTCCCCTTTCCTAACTTGTAGGTAAAGATCTTGTATTGTCAAGAATTGTGTTGATGCTGCCATTGGTTTACGTGTATTAAAGAGTGCTCTGAGAAGTTTTTGTTTTTCTTCGAGTTCTTCTGGGATAATCAAATCATGTAATTCTAGATTTTCTTTTTTGAGTTCACCTATGAGATAGGTAATCATTGCATCTTTATCCATATTTACTCATTTCTATTTTTTTAGTTTTTTTATTATTATACTCCCAAGATAGGCTGTGAGCAAGTGATGTCTATGATAGGCAATGACTAATATTTGATAAGAATTTTTTTTATGTATGTGTCAAATTCTTGCAATGGCCTTTAGAATCATATAGAATAGGTCTACAAAAGTTTTATAATGTCTAGGAGGATGATTATATGACACAAGTAGTAACAGATGCTACATTTGAACAAGAAACAGCTGAAGGGCTCGTCTTGATTGACTTTTGGGCAACTTGGTGTGGGCCTTGCTTGATGCAAGCACCAATTCTTGAGCAACTTTCTGAAGAGATTTCAGAGGATGAACTAAAGATTGTGAAGCTTGATGTTGATGAGAATCCAGAAACAGCTCAGAAGTTTGGAATTATGTCTATCCCAACTTTACTCTTCAAAAAGATGGTGAGGTTGTTAAGCAAGTTGCAGGTGTACATACAAAAGAACAAATTAAAGCTATCGTTGCAGAGCTTAGCTAACTAATCGTCACAGTCCCGTTTAGGGATTTTTATTTTTATTTTATTCGAACGACGAGGAGAGTCTTATGTCTTATTCATTTCAAAATCCTAGTGCTGAGGTTATAGAATCTTATTTAAAATCAGCAAAGACGATTGCAATTGTTGGTTTATCTCATCGTAAGGAGGCAGCATCTTATCAAGTTGCGCATTTCCTACAAGCTGCTGGTTATCGTATCATACCAGTAAATCCCAAACTAGAAGGTCAGGAGCTTCTGGGAGAGCATGTTTATGCTTATCTTAAAGATATCCCATTTTCGATTGATATTGTTGATGTATTTAGACGAAGTGAGTTTTTACCAGATGTTGCTTATGATTTTCTTGAGACAGATGCAAAAGTTTTTTGGAGTCAAATTGGTCTTGAGAATGAGGAAGCTGAGACTATTCTTCGTCAAGCGAATAGACAGGATATTGTAATGAATCGTTGTACAAAGATTGAATATATGCGACTCTTTGTTTAATAAAATGAAAAGGTGAGTGAGCTATGCTCGCTCGTTTTTGTTATAATAGACCTATGATTGAAACTTTTGATACGCATACCCACCTTAATGTGGATAATTTTGCAGGAAAAGAACAAGAAGAAATAGATTTTGCAGCTGAACTAGGTGTTATTAAAATGAATATTGTTGGTTTTGATAAGCCAACAATTGATAAATCTTTAGCACTATCAGAGAAGTATGATCAACTATATAGTACGATTGGATGGCATCCTACGGAAGCAGGGTCCTATTCTCAGGAAATTGAGGATATGATTGTATCACAATTGGATAATCCGAAAATAGTGGCACTTGGGGAAATTGGTTTGGATTATTATTGGATGGAAGATCCTAAAGAGATTCAGATTGATGTCTTTAAGCGTCAAATAGCTTTGTCAAAGGAACACAATTTACCTTTTGTTGTCCATACACGTGATGCACTTGAGGATACTTACGCTGTTATTAAAGAAGTTGGTGTTGGTCCTCGTGGGGGGATTATGCACTCATACTCAGGATCCCTAGAAATGGCTCAAAAATTTGTTGATCTTGGAATGATGATTTCATTTTCAGGTGTTGTAACTTTTAAGAAGGCTTTGGATGTTCAAGAAGCTGCTCAGAAGTTACCTTTAGATAAGATTCTGGTTGAAACGGATGCACCGTATTTGGCACCCGTTCCCAAACGTGGTCGCGAGAATCGTACAGGCTATACGCGTTACGTAGTAGATAAGATTGCTGAGCTTCGTGGCTTAACAAGTGCAGAGGTTGCTAGGGCTACCTATGATAATGCGATGAGGATTTTTGGTCTGGATGAATAAAATAAAAATTCAAGAAGTCATCGTGGTAGAAGGTAAGGATGATACGGCAAATTTGAGACGTTTTTATGAGGTGGATACCTATGAGACTAGAGGCTCTGCTATCAATGAAGACGACTTAGAGCGTATCAATAAGCTTAATGACTTACGCGGAGTGATTGTTTTCACTGATCCAGACTATAATGGTGAACGTATCCGTAAAATCATCATGGAAGCTGTTCCGACAGCAAAGCATGCTTTTTAAACCGTGGGGAAGCAACACCAAAATCTAAGACTAAAGGTCGTTCATTGGGTGTTGAGCATGCGAGTTTTGAGGATCTTCAAAAGGCCTTATCTGGAGTTCTAGGTAGTTACGATGATGATAATCAGTTTGATATTAGTAAATCAAATCTTATGAAGTTAGACTACTAATGGGAGCAGATAGTCGAAAGCGTCGAGAATATTTGGGTGAGGCACTTCGTATTGGTTACTGCAATGGCAAGCAGCTTCTAAAACGTTTGGAATTGTTTGGAATTACTTTAGAGGAGCTGGAAGAGGCTATGTCAAATTATTAGACTACCAGTAATCTTAAAATCAAATCGCTATTAAGTAGCTTATTATAGAGGTTGGGATAATTAAGAATTTGGACTTGTTTTGTGTCCAAATATAAAAATCGTGAAATTAACAAGAAAAGAGAATAAATGAGAATTGCAGATTATAGCGTGACCAAGGCTGTCCTTGAGCGCCATGGGCTTTACCTTTAAGAAGTCTTTCGGACAGAACTTCTTAACAGATACAAATATTTTACAAAAAATAGTTGATACGGCAGAGATTGATAAAAATGTCAATGTAATCGAAATTGGACCTGGTATCGGAGCATTAACAGAATTCTTGGCTGAAAATGCTGCGGAAGTTATGGCTTTGAAATTGATGATCGATTGGTTCCGATTTTGGAGGATACATTACGTGATCATGATAATGTTAACGTGATTAATGAAGATGTTCTCAAGGCAGATTTGCAGACACGGGTAAAAGAATTTAAAAATCCAGAACTACCAATTAAGGTCGTAGCCAATTTGCCATATTATATTACGACGCCAATCTTGATGCATTTGATTGAGAGTAAGATTCCTTTTGCAGAATTTGTTGTTATGATGCAAAAAGAAGTCGCTGACCGCATTTCTGCAGAGCCTAATAGCAAGGCCTATGGTTCTCTATCAATTGCCGTTCAGTATTATATGACCGCTAAAGTGGCGTTCATTGTCCCTCGTACAGTCTTTGTACCAGCACCTAATGTTGACTCAGCCATTTTGAAGATGACGCGTCGTGAACAACCGTTGGTTGAAGTTAAAGATGAGGATTTCCTTTTCCGAGTGGCTAAGGCTAGCTTTGTCCATCGTCGTAAGACATTGTGGAATAATTTAACAAATCATTTTGGTAAATCTGACGAAGTAAAATCCAAACTTTAGAAGGCATTGGAAATTGCAGATATAAAACCTTCTATTCGTGGAGAGGCTTTATCTATTTCTGATTTTGCACATTTATCAGATGCTTTGAGAGAAGCAGGTCTATAATTCAAAAATCCCGCTGAATGTCAGTGGGATTTTTAGCTATGCGGAGAAAGGGAGTTGAACCCTCACGCTTGAAAAAGCACATGCGCCTGAAGCATGCGTGTCTGCCATTCCACCACCTCCGCAGATGATATGCCTATTATACTGCAATCTATTGAAAATGCAAGGAGGCTCATGGGAAATGGAAGATCAGTTTTTTGTTCCAGAAAAGCTTTCTAATTTGTGATATAATAGGGCTATTAAACGAATGAGGAGTTCACTTGCAAGGAAGAATTATCAAAGCACTGGCAGGTTTCTATTATGTAGAGCATGATGGTGTTATATACCAGACGCGTGCACGAGGAAATTTTAGAAAAAAGGACAAACACCTTATGTTGGAGATTTTGTTGAATTTTCAGCAGAGGAAAATTCAGAAGGTTATATCCTAAAAATTGGTCAACGAATCAATAGTTTAGTGCGTCCACCCATTGTCAATATAGATCAGGCTGTGGTTATTATGTCTGTTAAGGAACCGGATTTTAACTGTAATCTTTTGGACCGTTTTTTGGTTCTACTAGAGCATAAAAATATAAAGCCTGTAATCTATATTTCTAAGATGGACTTGGTTGAAGATGATTCAGAAATGAAAGCCATTCAAAAACAATATCAAAGAATTGGTTTTGATTTTATCTTCAGTTTGGAAGAACTATTGCCGCTCTTGACTGATAAAATAACAGTCTTTATGGGACAGACGGGTGTTGGAAAATCAACCTTGTTGAACCGTATTGCCCCACAGTTACATTTAGAAACAGGTGAGATTTCAGACAGTTTAGGTCGTGGACGTCATACTACAAGGGCTGTAAGTCTTTATGACGTTCATGGTGGGAAGATTGCTGACACACCAGGATTCTCTTCGCTAGATTATGAAGTGGATAATGCAGAGGACTTGAGTGAAGCTTTTCCGGAAATCCGTCAAGCTAGTCATGGCTGTAAATTCCGTTCTTGTACTCATACCCATGAGCCTTCTTGCGCTGTTAAGGAAGAGGTTGAAAATGGCCAAATCTGGCAAGTCCGTTATGATAATTACCTTCAATTTTTAAGTTAAATTGAAAATCGTCGTGAAACATATAAAAAACTGTAAAAAGAAAGTAGGTCTCTCATGTCATATAAAATTGCTCCTTCTATCCTAGCTGCTGATTACGCTAATTTTGCTTCAGAACTAGCTCGTATTGATGCATCAGGTGCGGAATATGTTCACATTGATATTATGGATGGTCAATTTGTTCCTAATATCAGTTGGGGAGCAGATGTGGTTGCTAGCATGCGTAAACACAGCAAGTTAGTTTTTGATTGCCACCTTATGGTTGTTGATCCTGAGCGTTATGTGGATGCCTATGCACAAGCTGGTGCAGATATCATGACCATTCATGTTGAAGCCACTAGGCATATCCATGGTGCCCTCCAGAAAATCAAAGTTGCTGGTATGAAAGCAGGTGTTGTGATTAATCCTGGAACCCCAGTTGAGGCACTTATTCCTGTACTTGATTTAGTGGATCAAGTACTTATCATGACTGTAAATCCAGGTTTTGGTGGTCAGGCGTTCATTCCAGAAATGATGTCTAAAGTAGAGCGTGTTGTGGAGCTTCGTGAAAAAGGTGGCTATTCATTCGATATTGAAGTTGATGGAGGTGTAGATAATAATACTATTGCAGCGTGTGCCAAGGCGGGGGCTAATGTTTTTGTCGCGGGCTCTTACCTCTTCAAAAATCCTGATTTGACAGCGCAAGTTCAAACGCTTCGTGATGCTATCGATGCCTAAAATAGCTTTATTTGTCGGTGGTGAGCTAGAGTGGTTCACTACCGATTTTGATTATTTTGTTGGGGTGGATCGCGCATGCTTACGTTTGTTGGAGTTAGGTTTACCTATTGATTTGGCTGTCGGAGACTTTGATTCAGTATCTCGGTCAGAGTTAAGATGATCCAATCAGCTGCCAAAGATTGTATGATTGCTCCGGCTGAAAAGGATGATACGGATACAGAGTTAGCCCTAAAAATTACATTTCAGTTATATCCTGAGGCGGAAGTAACTATTTTCGGTGCTTTTGGTGGCAGAATTGATCATATGTTATCAAATATATTTTTGGTCAGCGATCCTGAATTAGCTCCTTTTATGAGGCGTATCTGTTTGCGAGATAAGCAAAATAAGATTACTTATTATCCAGAAGGAAGTCATAAAGTTTTACCAGAACCTGGAATGACATATGTTTCTTTTTTACATGAAGGGTGATGGAGAACTGACGATTTTGGGAGCAAAATACGAATTAACTAGTATGAATTATTTCCAGAAGAAAATCTATTCTAGCAATGAATTCGTTGATGGTCCGATTCAAGTGCTTGTGCCAAATGGATATGTGATTGTCATCCAGACTAAAGATAGGAGTTAGTATGATCTATCTACTTTCACTTTTAACTTTATTAAGCTTGGGGATTCTTATTGTTCTTTTCTTGAAGAATATGGAGTTAAAAGAACAGATTAATAAGAGTTTGGAAGAAAATGCAGATAATCTTTCAGATCAAGTTTCGTTTCAATTGGAAAGTTTTGCTAAGACAAACCAACTGGAAACAACAAAGCAATTGAATCAATTGCAGATGGAACTATATCAACAGTTGACAGATATCCGAGAGGTTTTACATCAAAATTTGTCTGATAATCGAGACCGTTCTGACCAACGTCTTGAGCAAATAAACCAAAGCTTAACCAAAGCTGTTAAAGATATGCAGGATTCCAATGAGAAACGTTTGGAACAAATGCGTCAGACAGTTGAAGAGAAACTTGAGCAAACCTTACAAACACGTTTACAAGCCTCTTTTGAGACGGTTTCAAGACAATTAGAGTCGGTTAACCAGGGCTTGGGGAAATGAAAAATGTAGCCAAGGATGTTGGAAGTCTTAACAAGGTCCTTTCAAATACAAAAACACGAGGTATTTTGGGAGAGCTTCAATTAGGGCAAATTATTGAAGACATATTGACTGTTAATCAGTACGAGCGAGAATTTCCTACGGTATCAGGTTCAAGTGAACGAGTTGAATATGCAATCAAAATGCCAGGAAACCATAAAGATGAATATATCTACCTTCCCATTGATTCTAAGTTTCCTTTGGAAGATTACTATCGTCTGGAAGATGCTTATGAGTCTGGTAATAAAGAGGAGATTGAGAATCACCGTAAGTCACTTTTGACTAGTATTAAGCGATTTGCAAAGGATATTAACAAGAAGTATCTTAACCCACCTGAAACTACAAATTTTGGTATATTATTTTTACCGACGGAAGGACTTTATGCTGAGGTAGTACGTCAACCGGCCTTCTTTGACGCCCTTCGTCGCGAGGAGAATATTGTTATCGCAGGGTCCGTCAACCTTATCAGCACTCTTGAATTCATTGTCTGTAGGATTTAGAACTTTGAATATTCAAAAGAATGCGGATGATATTAGTAAGATTTTAGGTAACGTCAAACTAGAGTTTGGCAGGTTTGGAGATATGTTAGCTAAAGCTCAGAAACAATTGAATACAGCAAGTAAAACCGTCGATAGTCTTCTTAACACAAGGAGTAGGGCAATTGTTAGAGCTCTTGATACAATTGAAACCTATCAAGACAGTGCGACACAAAGTTTGTTAGATTTACCACGATTAGAAAACGAGGACAAGCATGAAGATTAATCAAATGAAAAAAAGACGAGTATTTTGAAGGTTTTTATCTGATTAAGCGTGCAGAGGTACGTAGGACAAGAGCGGGAAAGGATTACATTGCCTTTACATTCCAGGATGATACTGTGAGATTTCAGGAAACCTATGGGATGCTCAGCCTTATAATGTCGAAGAATTTACCACAGGTAAAGTAGTGCATATGGAGGGCCGTCGAGAGGTTTATAATAATACTCCTCAGGTAAACCAAATTACCTTACGCTTGCCTACATTTGGTGAGCCAAATGATCCAGCTGATTTCAAAGAGAAACCACCGGTAAATCCTACTGAAGTACGCGAATACCTAGAGCAAATGATTTTCAAGATTGAGGAAGCAACTTGGCAGCGTGTTGTTCGTGCCCTTTATCGCAAGTATAATAAAGAGTTTTTCACTTTTCCAGCTGCTAAAACAAATCACCATGCTTTTGAAAGTGGACTAGCCTATCATACAGCTACTATGGTTCGCCTAGCGGACAGCATTGGAGATATTTATCCAGAGCTCAATAAGAGTCTACTCTTTGCCGGAATTATGCTTCATGATTTAGCTAAGGTCATTGAACTTACTGGTCCTGAACATACTGAGTATATGGTTCGTGGAAACTTGATTGGTCATATTGCTTTGATTGATGAAGAAATCACTAAGGTGCTCATGGAGCTCAATATTGATGATACGCGTGAGGATGTCGTTGTTTTGCGTCATGTCATTCTCAGCCATCACGGACAACTAGAGTACGGTAGTCCAGTGCGCCCCCGTATTATGGAAGCAGAGATTATTCATATGATTGATAATCTTGATGCCAGTATGATGATGATGACGACAGCCCTTAACCTAGTAGGTCCAGGAGAAATGACAAATCGTCTCTTTGCTATGGATAATCGTTCTTTCTACAAGCCAAAATTTGATTAAAATCGAAATTAAGCGAGCATTTTATATGAAAATGTTCGTTTTTTGCTGTATTATGGTATAATAGTTAAAAAGTACAGAAAATATAGGTAACATATGAAATTAAAACGAAGTGAACGCATGGTAGTGATTTCAAACTACCTAATTAATAATCCCTATCAATTGACAAGCCTCAACACCTTTGCAGAGCGTTATGAAGCTGCTAAGTCTTCAATCTCAGAAGATGTTGCTATCATTAAAAAAGCTTTTGAGGAAAGTCAAATAGGAGAAATCGAAACAGTAACGGGTGCATCTGGGGGCGTTATGTTTACACCAACTATTTCTGATGAAGATGCAAGAAGTCTGGTTGAAGATCTTTGTAAACGTCTTTCCGAGAGTGATCGTATCTTACCCGGTGGTTATCTCTACCTATCTGATTTACTGAGTACACCGTCTATTTTGAAAAATGTTGGTCGTATCATTGCCAGTGCCTTTAAAGGACAAAAAATTGATGCCGTTATGACAGTTGCAACTAAAGGAGTTCCTTTAGCAAATGCAGTAGCAGATGTCTTGAACATTCCATTTGTTATCGTTCGTCGTGACTTGAAAATTACAGAAGGTTCAACCGTATCGGTAAACTACGTTAGTGGTTCAAGTGATCGTATTGAAAAGATGTTCCTTTCAAAACGTAGTTTGAAACCAAATAGCCGCGTCCTTATTGTTGAAGTCACCAGCTTTGAACTTCGGCTATAACTCAATGAAGAAGAAAGCAACAAACAATGTTGCACCACAAAAGCGTGGTGTTGCAACACGTGTTGGAACAATGACACCAAAAAAGCCTAACTCAGCTTTGCGTAAGTACGCCCGTGTTCGTTTCAAACTTGTACGAAGTTACAGCATATATCCCAGGTATTGGTCACAACTTGCAAGAACACTCTGTTGTTTTGATCCGTGGTGGTCGTGTTAAGGATTTGCCTGGTGTACGTTACCACATCATCCGTGGTGCATTGGATACAGCTGGTGTTGATGGACGTAAGACATCACGTTCAAAGTACGGCACAAAGGCGCCAAAAAGAAGTAAGAAGGAGACTGACAAATGCCACGTAAAGGTTATACTAAGCGTCAGGAAGTTTTGCCTGACCCAATTTACAACTCAAAGCTCGTTTCACGTTTGATCAACAAGTTGATGCTTGATGGTAAGCGTGGAACTGCGTCAACTATCTTGTACGATGCTTTTGATCGTATCAAAGGAAGCTACTGGTAACGATCCATTAGAAGTTTTCGAACAAGCTATGGAAAACATCATGCCAGTATTGGAAGTTAAGGCTCGCCGTGTTGGTGGATCTAACTATCAAGTGCCAATCGAAGTACGCCCAGACCGTCGTACAACATTGGGATTGCGTTGGTTGGTAAACTACTCACGTTTGCGTAACGAACACACAATGGATGAACGTTTAGCTAAGGAAATTATGGATGCTGCGAACAACACTGGTGCTTCTGTTAAGAAACGCGAAGACACACACAAGATGGCTGAAGCGAACAAAGCGTTTGCTCACTATCGTTGGTAAAATGCGTGGCGCAATTGAGTTTGCGTCATGACGGCTTACGTTGATTTATTGTTGCTTAGAATTTAATTGTTCACGGTCACAATAAATAGTGTAAAATGACAGTAGATGGTAAAACGCTATTGGCTTTTACCGTCAAAAAGCGAACACAATTCTGTGTCGCTTTTTGTTGCATATAGAACAAAAACCAGGAGATAACTCACAATGGCAAAACGTGAATACCCACTAGAACGTACACGTAATATTGGTATCATGGCCCACATCGATGCAGGTAAGACAACCACTACGGAACGTATCTTGTACTACACAGGTAAAATTCACAAGATTGGTGAAACACACGATGGTGCTTCACAAATGGATTTCATGGAACAAGAAAAGGAACGTGGAATCACAATCCAATCAGCCGCTACAACAGCGGTATGGCGTGGATTCTTTGACCAATTCGCTAAGACACCTTACCGTGTTAACATCATCGATACACCAGGACACGTGGACTTCACAATCGAAGTTGAACGTGCTTTGCGTGTGCTTGATGGTGCCGTAGCCGTGCTTGATGGTGCTGCCGGTGTTGAACCACAAACAGAAACTGTTTGGCGTCAAGCAACAACATATGACGTGCCACGTATTGTCTTCGTTAACAAGATGGATAAGATGGGTGCTGACTTTTGAAATGTCAGTTAACTCAATTCATGAACGTTTGCAAGTTAATGCTGAAGCTATCCAATGGCCAATTGGTGCCGAAGATGACTTCGAAGCGATCATTGACTTGATTACACAAGAAAGCTTACTACCCAGTTGATGACTTGGGTGAAAAGTGGGAACCACGTGAAATCCCTGCCGAATTGAAGGAACTAGCTGAAGAAAAGCGTAACACGTTGATCGAAGCTGTTGCGGATGTTGATGATGAATTGATGGAAAAGTACCTTGAAGGTGAAGACATTTCTGTTGATGAATTGAAGGCAGCGATCCGTCGTGCCACTTTGGCATTGCAATTCTACCCAGTGCTTGCAGGTTCAGCCTACAAGGATAAGGGTGTGCAAATGATGTTGGATGCGGTTGTTGACTACTTGCCAGGACCTTTGGATGTTAAGCCATATATCGCGACTGATCCAAGACTGGTGAAGAAGTTGACTTGATTGCTGATGACAGCAAGCCATTTGCTGCTTTGGCCTTTAAGATCATGACTGATCCTTTCGTTGGTCGTTTGACATTTATGCGTGTGTATACTGGTACTTTGCAATCAGGTTCATACGTACAAAACACATCTTCTGATACACGTGAACGTGTTGGTCGTTTGTTACAAATGCACGCGACATCACGTACAGAAATCGAAGAAGTCTTCTCTGGTGATATCGCTGCTGCGATCGGTTTGAAGAACACAACAACTGGTGATTCTTTGACTGCTGTGGACCACCAATTGATTCTTGAATCAATGGAATTCCCAGAACCAGTGATCGAATTGGCTATCGAACCAAAGACTAAGGCTGACCAAGACAAGTTGTCAAATGCCATCCAAAAGTTGGCGGAAGAAGATCCATCATTCCGTGCCACAACAAACCCTGAAACTGGTGATACCTTGATCGCTGGTATGGGTGAATTGCAATTGGATATCATGGTTGATCGTATGCGCCGTGAATTCAACGTTGAAGCAACAGTTGGTGCACCACAAGTTGCTTACCGTGAAGCCTTTACACAAACAGTGCAAGCGCGTGGATACTTCAAGCGTCAATCTGGTGGTAAGGGACAATATGGTGATGTTTACATCGAATTCTCACCAAACGAAGAAGGTGCTGGCTTCGAATTCGAAGACGCCATCGTCGGTGGTGTTGTGCCTCGTGAATATATTCCATCAGTTGAAGCTGGTTTGAAGGATGCTTTGAATGCTGGTCCTTTGGCTGGATTCCCATTGGTTGACTTGAAGGCTAAGTTGTATGATGGTACGTAGAAGGTGTTGAAGTTACACGCATCAACGACCTTACAGATCCAGTTACAATGCTTGCACACTTGTTGAAATACGATACAACTCAAGGTCGTTTCGACGGTACTGTGGAAGTTAAAGATGGTGGATTCGAAGTTAACGGTAAATTCGTTAAAGTTTCTGCTGAACGTGACCCAGAACAAATCGACTGGGCTACTGACGGTGTAGAAATTGTTCTTGAAGCAACTGGTTTCTTTTGCTACTAAAGCAGCGGCTGAAAAACACTTGCACGCTGGAGGAGCTAAAAAAGTTGTTATCACTGCTCCTGGTGGAAACGATGTTAAAACAGTTGTATTTAACACTAACCACGACATTCTTGATGGTACTGAAACAGTTATCTCAGGTGCTTCATGTACTACAAACTGCTTGGCTCCAATGGCTAAAGCATCTTCAAGATAACTTCGGTGTTGTTGAAGGATTGATGACTACTATCCACGCTTACACTGGTGACCAAATGATCCTTGACGGTCCACACCGTAAAGGTGACCTTCGCCGTGCTCGTGCTGCTGCAGCAAACATCGTTCCTAACTCAACTGGTGCTGCTAAAGCTATTGGTCTTGTTATTCCTGAATTGAACGGTAAATTGACGGTGCTGCTCAACGTGTTCCAGTTCCAACTGGATCAGTTACTGAATTGGTAGCAGTTCTTGACAAAGACGTTACTGTTGATGAAGTAAATGCAGCTATGAAAGCAGTAGCTAACGAATCTTTCGGCTACACTGAAGATCCAATCGTATCTTCAGACGTTGTTGGTATGTCATTACGGTTCATTGTTTGATGCAACTCAAACAAAAGTTATTGATGTTGATGGCAAGCAATTGGTTAAAGTTGTTTCATGGTATGATAACGAAATGTCATATACTTCACAACTTGTACGTACTCTTGAGTACTTCGCAAAAATTGCTAAATAATT